>Ga0209501_10001097_pt1 | contig 30515 bp, 27 predicted proteins | sample ArcticOcean_MG_C_4_FD_187434 | JGI IMG/M metagenome (GOLD analysis project Ga0209501, IMG submission 187434) | Marine microbial communities from western Arctic Ocean - ArcticOcean_MG_CB4_134 (SPAdes) (version 2) | ecosystem: Environmental > Aquatic > Marine > Oceanic | place: Arctic Ocean...
AGAATCTCCATCGTTACAGAGTAAAATTCGAGGGAGAAATCCTGGAATGCTTGATGTCATGCTTGCAGAAGCACATCTCCCATCACTTAAAAACAGCGTTACAACAGAAAATACAACAGTCGAAAGTATCGCAAGTTTCTTGGGTCGCACTAAGGAGTGGGTTCAGACAAAGATCGTACAGGGATACACACACGTAGAAATTATGGCGATGAAGGGTATAGAAAATGCACCAGATTGGTGGGAGGGAGCTAAAGAATGGACATTCGAAACATATGAAGATGTTGAAACTTGGTTACGAGTACGTGGGATGTTTACGAGTGAGATACTAGCATCCAACTTCTTTGCAGCTATGAAGGGTATTCAGGAGGTAGGTATTGTTATTAGAGAAGTTACGCCAGGAGTGATTGAGTTTGTTATGGATGGAACAGTAGAGATTACTTCTTCAGTCTTAAATAAGTTGAAGGAGACGCACGATTACATCTTGTTACATGAAGGAGCGTTTGGCGAATTAAAACTAGTAAAGAAATTTGAAGAATTTGTAATGGCAACCTTTGGTTATGACTTCCTTAAAGAGCTAAGTAACAAGGAGGCAGAGACGCAGATAAGCACCAATATAACGCAGCTTGCAAGCTTCTTTGATGGAGGAGTCTACTCTCCAATAGATGGAAAGGGTAAGTATTCTTATAGCAGAGCATATCCAGGTGAACGTACTCCGGCAATGCGCTTTGGTTCTACTGATGTCGCAGGCAGGTTCCAAGATCTTTCGCTCAGAGAATCCCAAGACAAAATTATCGGACATCTGAATGACCTGTCAACTACTATCTATACTGAACCTGACTACACAAAGCTTCCGTTTGCACAGCAGAGATATCTAGTAGAACTGCTGAAGGCAAATCTGTTCCGCAATATTGCAGACCACCCTGGAACATTAATAAATATTGCAAAATATAATCAAGAGTTAGAAACGAAACAGGATCGGTTAAAACAGGAAACTGCTGCACTACGCGCACTCTCTCCTGATGTTGCAACCAAAGTAAAAGAATTAAATGAAGCAGTTGAGGATATAGAAATTTTGATGACCAGTGAGCCTGCAGCGATAGAGAGGGCACTAGTAAGAAAAGGTAAAGAATTAGGTCGTGAGGCCACTAGACATAATACGCTAACTGCTCAATTAGCTGATGTGGTAAGAAAAATAACAGCTGGTGTAGCAAGTGGTCTGAATCCAATTGAGATGGGATTACTCAATATAAATAAGCGTAGACTTACAACATTACAGACAAGTTCAAGAGCAAGAGTTGTTAAATATACGGATCGCGTAAGGCAGCTACATGTATTCCATGAAATGTCTAAAAATCTTACTCCTGCAGATAGAACAAATCGTGCAGCATATAGATCTACAGCTGTAAATAACGCAATCGATAAACAGCATAATAATATAGTTACTATTACGGTAAGTGGTGTAGCTCAACAGATTAATCTTGGGGCAGGGCTTGCAAAACTTATAAGAGATGAAGCAAGCACTAGCCTGAAGAAATATAATACAATCAAGGCAACATTAACTGGAATGGAGACTGACCAGGAAAGACTTGCTACAGAGATAAGTACATTATTCTCAGAAGTAAAAGCTCTAGAGAGACAGGGGGTAGATCCTGTACTTATCGAAGAAATTGAACTCTTTGCAAATGCAGGGACAAATGTAGAGACGTTAGCACAGAACAAAAATGCACGATCACAGGCAATTTTGACTAAGGTATATGATGAGCCGTGGGGATTAGCTGGCGTTTCTCTAGAAAAAGTATTTGGAGCAGCAGGAGAAGTTGCCGCTAAGAGGGTGGAAAGTTGGATACAGCGAAGACAAGAAAATGATCAAGTACTGAAGAGATATGCAGCAAGTGGAAAGGACCCCGCTGCAGTTGCAGCATATCCAAGGTACCTCTCACACATTGGTCTCAGTGAAACGTTTATGCGAGCAATGATTCGAGAGTCTGGAATAGGGGAAAAGGTAAGCCCTCTGCATCTTTCGTACGATGAAGCACAGGCAATGGATAAATATCTAGAAGAGACAGAGCGCATGGTTTCCTTTGCACAATTCCTAGAAATATGGGAACCATTTTCTGAGGTTGAACGTGACAAGTACCTACCGTAGTCTTTTATAATGCCAGCACTATCTACACCAGAGGCTCCACCAGAAAATGAACAAGAGGATAACTCGGGAGCAAATCGCTTACCAAGGAGTCCAGAACAGCAACATCCTATAGCTCCGGAGGCTAGGGGCAGTGATGGTGCAACTACAGAGATCTCTGAAGCTCAACGTAAAAAAATGATGGAAGAGATGCAGAGAGAACAGCCAGAATCTGCACCCAGTGCTCCAGCAGGTGATACTCCATGGCAGAGCGCAAGAAACTGGACAAGAAGTCCGCTGAAGAAAGCTACAAAGGTTGGTCTATTTGTACTCAACCCTGTTGTGTATTCTTCTATATACGCAGCAGACTGGATGGCTCAGCGAACCCCTGGAGTAAAAAGGCTTTACGGTGCACCAAGAGAAATTATTCGCAGTACAGCGGACAAAACGATGAATGTGCTTAATGGTGCTGCAACCTTTGGTCCTGCACTTCCGTTTAATGTTGCACATGAGGTTAGTGACAAGATGTCTGGGATGGATCTTTCTAAGCCAACTACGCTTCTTGGAAAGCTGACTGATAAGGCGGGGGATGTTATAGGAGGGTCATTAAATATTCTAAAAAGTATTATCAGCAAAACGGTAGAAGTTGGAAAGAAGGTGGTGCCAGAAGTAGGAAAGGGGATAGCAGCACTAGTAACTTCGCCCTTTAAGATGATTGGAGCAATCTATTCAGGAATTAATAAAATAGGTGGTGCAACTGGCCTTGTAGGTAATCTTCTTTTTACATTGTTTTTAGCTACGACGGGTCATGCGGCAATATCGGCCGTACTTGGTGCTACAAGTCCTGTTCTAGCAGCTACATACGGTGGAGCTGTGGATACAGCAATACAGACAATACGAGGGTTGATCCCTTGGTTATAAACGGAAAGAGAAGTGTTTGTATTACGCCCCTCTCTCTTTTCTGATTGCTGCCTCGATGTAATCTGTGATTTGTTGGTCAGTAAGACCAAGGCCTTGATAGGCATCTGGGTCATCTACATCTGCACCAACGATTTTTCCTCGTGATGCTCGCTTTGTATCAAATGCATCCTGACGTGCCTGCTCTTCTCCAGCTAATCGTACTCGATCAGCTTCCTGGACTAACTTTGTAGCTTCTTCATCTCGTACTAGTTGGGCGTCAGCTCTATCTGCATCAGCGGTAGCTGTTAGTGCGTCACGATCTTTATCTGCCTGACCTGTAGCAGCTGCGGTTCGTAATCGTTCTTTACCCAACTCAGTTGTATCTCTCATGCCCTGCAGGTCAAGTTCATGTTGACGCCTAACACCCTCTCTTTTCTCAGTTTGTCTATCTGATTCTGCTCTCTCAGCATCCTTTTCCTTTTTAGCCTCTTTACCTGCTGCAACTTTCTCATCATCACCCGTTGCTTTGTTAGCTTTTCCGATAGCTAGTGTTACAGCTCGAGATGTTCTTTCGATTTTGTCATATAGCTCTCCTGCACTTTCTTTACCATGTTCTTTTGCCTTACGTATTCGGGTCTCTTTCTTGTCGCTAGGGAATAGGATTATGCCAGCCTTAAAGATAGTGCTATATGCTATGCACGCGCGTGCAATTTGGCCACCAATTTGTCCACTAACGGGATTTGCTTGACCTGTTGCATTTGATTCTCGAAGAAACCATATAATCCAGTCCGCTAAGAGTCCCATGTCTTTTAAGTACTCTTTCTGCACATACGTATTTTCCATTTTATTTTCCATCGAAGTCTTTATTCTAACGAGTGCTTCTTTAACCGTATCTGCGTCTGGTGTGTCTAAAGTTTTGTCTTGTGCATTCCTCTGAATGGCACCGAGTTTCTTCTCTGCACTTGTAGTTGCTTTTGCTTTTGCACCTTTGGCCATTACAAGTCCCCCTATACCTTCTTTGGCAGCGTATTGGGTTCCATAGTGAGCAACTACTTCGATAAGTCCATCAATGGCATGCCCAACAACTTTTTTATTTGCTCCAGTCTTCTTCTCTTCCTCTTCATTATGTTCATCAATTTCCTTTTGATCCTCTGCTGCTTTAGAGCCAAGTATATCATCTACAGAAGTCGTTTGACCATTTGCATCACCTCCTTTAAGAAGTACTCCCAATCCAGCTATACCTGCTGCGGCACTTTTAAGGAATCCACGTCTACCTTCAACGGTACGAATTGCATCATCACTCATAGATGCTCGGTCTCGTAGAGTATCTGCCTCGTGAGGGCTCATTTCGTCTGGCGTATTTGAATGTGGTTTAGACATGTGAATATGGGTAGAGGTAAATTATGGAGTTGGTCTGGCATTAATTTCTTTTTCAAGATCTTTCGATGCCTTATCGAATTGTTTTTCGAAACGATCTAATATCAAACCACATTGGATTGACTTAGAAGTATCGCCAGTCTTACCCGTTTTATTTCCGCGATAGAGTAATGCTGAGAGCACACCTACTCCAACAACATTTCCGATTCCAGAAGATACTTTATCTTTTGTCACCATTTCATTACTTTTAATAATTGATGAGAACCTCCACAGCTCGAGGATTGCTGCAAGCACTATGCTCGTAGTTATTTCTTTTTTTCCACCTAAAATAGCTTCATAAAAGTCTTCAAGGTTTTTTACGTGGTCGTTTTTATTGTCTGATACCTGGGCTATTGTAGCTGTGCCAGTTCCATCCAAGGTTTCTATATCTTCTTTTGCTTCTGCAAGTTGCCTCCTGTATTTACCATACACAATTGCAGCTTTTAGCCCTTTTGTAAGAGCTGGAACTACAGTAGGTGGAAGTATTGATTCTTTGCCGGCTTCCCAGAATCCATTTACAGAAGCATCTTTTCTATCGTATTCTCGTTGGCTATTTGCCTCAGCAAGGCTAACGTCTTCTGCTATTTCTGCTTTCCTCTGATTTTCAATTGCTTCCTCGAATTTCTCCTCCATAGCATCTATTGTTGCTTGATCTGCTTTAGCTTTAGGGGAAAGTAGGTCATCAGCGCTAGTGGATTCTCCTTCAGTAGTATCATAATCATAAGAAGGTTCAGACTCACTCTCAGCTACAGCGGGATCTTCTTTTCCTTCGGAAGCATCTTCTTTACCTTCCTCCTTTTTATCTCCAGACATAAACCAAGCAGTTCCACCAACAGATGCACCCAAAGCACCTAGCACTCCAAGCATCTCTCTGCGTGTCATTCCTTTTCGATCTGCACGTTGACCCGCTCGCTTTTGCTCAGGTGTAGCGCCTTGTTCTTCATCTCCTGCCGGTTGGTTGGCGTTACCTCTTTTCATATCGTTCGAGAACTATATTAACACAATATTCCCAGATTTGTCAATCACTGAATCAAGTAAAATAAGGTAATAAGTACCAAATATTGCCCCAGAACCACCTATTGCCTAAATATAAAAAATATTGTATAATAATAATACAAACATAAATACTATGACTCCAATATTCCGACCACAGAGCCCAGAGAAAGTAAGCAGCTTCATGGAATCTGTACAGCCAAATGACACTATTGCCTCTCATATGAAGCAAACAGCCATTCAGGTAGCAAAAACAACAGGAGCGGTGGTTACTTCTCCTATTGCTGCAGTTGCTGCTGTAGGGGAATCAACATCGTATTTAGCTGCAAATGTCACAGGTATATTGCCTGTTGGCTTCAATAAGGTAGGTAAGCTATTTAGCTCTACAAGGTCTAAGTTGAAGGGGGTATTTAGCCCTAGAGGATCGAATAGTACAGCTGCGTAGTACGCATTTCTTGTATAGAAAAACCAGGCCAGACACGAATGTGCTGACCTGGTTAAAGGGGGACGGAAGTTGAGGGGTCGGTCATCGGCCGTAACGGCTAAAACCAAACCCAGTGCTGTACCGGTTGCCGCCCCAGAGGTTGCCCCCGAGGTTGCTATAGTTATTGTACCTGTAGGTGTACCTATAGTGGCTAGTCCTCGGCGCAGTGCCGATGATTCCATTGCCGTTAGGGCAATACGCCAAGCCACCGGAATAGCGAGGTGTCCCCGCACAGTGCGGACACACTCTAGCTGCTGGCCGTTCTTGCGCTGGTGGGGTTGTAATGTTGTTGTTATTATTCACCGTAGACCGATTGTCTGCAGAGAAATATACAGGTCCGACGTAGTGTCGAACCGGTTCAACATTAGCAGCAGCACCGTTGTTGACGATTGTCACAGAGGTACCTGTGCCATTGCAACAAGAGCCAGAGCTGGAAGTCGTAGCTTTCGCTTTGGACTTCTTTTTCCGCGGCATTGGGATCCAACCAGGCGTTTCGGTTTCGCCGACCCACACACGTGCAAACACATGTTTGCTTGATGCGTGGATTCTATCGAAGTCAATAGATGCGATTGGTCCGGTTCCTAGTTTCTTCATGTCACCACTCGACTCTACTCCGTAGACGGCCGAAATGGTGACGCCGAGCTTTACGTCATACCCTTTGACAGGGTCACCGGCATACGCAGCCGACTGACAGAGTGTGGCGATCGTCAGGACGATCATTGCAATGTTCTTCATGGTTCTATCCTCTTTCTTCTAGGTTAATATAAACGGTCTGGTTTCAGTTACTGACAGTGACGGGACTCAGGCAGCGGTTTCTGCTCCTTTTGTTAAAAGTATTGTTATTCCATCCCCGGTTCCATTCTCGCTCGTGCAAGAAGGGGATCGGGGACGTTAAATTCTATGCTGTAAATGAGCACGATAAAGGAGATCAAAATACAATAAAATATACTATATGTCAATATAAAGCATATATCTGAAACAGTAGCCAAATGGCTCTATATTACGCCGCTTTATCCCTTCTTCGGTCTTTCCACTTTTTTATACCCCCCTTAGTTCCATTTACCGCTTTTCCTATCCCCCATTTGGAGAGTTTTACGGCTCCATAGGTTCCTGCGGCCAATAATATAGGAACTCCAGCACCGATACCAATTCCTGTTAATGCCCCTCCAACAGCAGCGAGCCCTCCTCCACCAAGTGCTCCAGTAACAGCTCCAGATATTGCAGGGGCTGCAAGCATTCCGGCACCTGCACCTGCAAGGGCACCAGCAACTGGCCGTTTCATGCTTTTACCTATGCGGTAACCTCCGTAAGCGATTGCTGCTGGGGCAGCTATTGCACTTCCAACTGTTGCAAGACCTGCAAGACTTACTGTTCCTGACGCAAGAAGACCGGCACTACCTACTGCTCCAAGTGCTGCTCCGGCTTTTCTTCCTCTTCGGCTAGATCCTTTATAAGCTAAATATGGCAGAGTTAGTGCTAAAGCAGAAAGACCTGTCGTAGCCAAAGGCGCTGCAGCAAGGCCCGAACCTAACCAAAACGCTGGTGCTGCAGCTACAGCTGCAACTCCTGCTGCTGAACGAGCTGAAACTTTATCACTTTCATACACTCTTTTAAGAAAAGGCTTCTTTGGTGTTTCGGATGTTTCTGAATCAATCCTTTTCGTTTTCGGAAGTGGTGGTGGAGTGGCTGCCGATTCGGCGGATTCTGTACTAGCTGAAATGATTTTGGTTTCTGCTGTGTCTATTACTCTTGGTGCTTCTACCTTTTCTCTGGCTTGATTATACGATTCAGAAGATCCTATCTCTGCCCCTGCGGCTCTGTGAATTTTTTCTCCAGTACCACGGACAACAACTTCCATATCGTCTGGCATATCCGTAACGTCTACACGTACCTCATTTCTTTCACCGCCATCAGGAAGGGAATCATTAAGCTCATCTGGTGTGTGTATTTTTAGTGACATTCCCATTATTATAGCAGAAATCGCTATTTCAAGCAAAATGAAGGGTTTGCATTGGATCTTCTAGCCCCTTCCTATAAGCTCTTCCAGAAGTATGGCTACACTTATTCTATCAGACGGCACAGAATTTACCGGAGAGGCATTTGGAGCCAAAGTAGATAGTGACGGAGAGGTGGTATTTAACACCGGAATGGCAGGATATCCAGAAAGCCTCACAGACCCCAGTTACAGAGGTCAGATTCTTACATTTACCTATCCACTTATCGGAAACTATGGAGTTCCAAGTAACGAGAAGAACGAATGGGGATTTTCGAAGAACTTTGAGAGTGAGGATATTCATGTTCGTGGAATTATTGTTTCTCAGGTAAGTGAGGACTTTAGTCATCACACTGCAGTCAGTAGCTTACAAAACTGGATGGAGCACCATGGGATTCCAGGGATTACAGGAATAGACACAAGAGCACTAACCAAGAAGTTAAGAGAGCATGGAGTTATGCTAGGCCGAATCATCTCCGATGATTCGGAGAGGAAAGAGGATAGTGGAAAGAGGATAGAGATAGCTGATCCAAATGAGACAAATCTCGTAGCGGAAGTAAGCTGCAAAGAACCTATTACGTATACTCCAGAAACTTCGGAAACGTCCATTATCTGTTACGACTGTGGAATCAAAAATAATATCATTAGAAGTTTTCTGAAGAGGGGAGTAACAGTGCACCGGGTACCATGGGATTACGATCTTGCATCATCAGACCTCAAGTATGACGCAGTGTTTATCAGCAATGGCCCTGGAGATCCTAAAACGTGCGAAGCAACTATCGCAAACATCAAGTGGAGTATCGATCAAAATATTCCAACGTTTGGTATTTGTCTCGGCAATCAACTCTTGGCCCTAGCTATTGGTGGAGATACGTACAAGTTAAAGTATGGTCACCGTGGATGTAACCAACCATGTGAGGAGTGGAAAGAGGAAAACGGAAAGTGGATAAAGACTCAAAAATGTATTATTACATCGCAGAATCACGGATTTGCAGTATCAGACAATTTACCCGATGGATGGAAGCCATGGTTTACCAATGCAAATGACCAAACTGTAGAGGGAATCCGCCATGAGTCTGGAAAGTTTTTCTCTGTACAGTTTCACCCAGAGTCAACACCCGGACCAGAGGATGCGGACTACTTGTTTGATGAATTCTTAAAGGTGCTACAAGGAAAGACAGTTACTGTATAGTAGTGGCATGCCCACCCCAAGCTTTACCTTCGAGTGCATTCGCTCAGACATCATTGCTGAGGGGATTTATGAGATTGAATTTACAAAGCCCGAAGGATTGGAGTTTACAGAAGGACAGTTCTTATTGCTGGATGCACCTCTCATTGATAACCCAGAAGATATTCAGCCTCGAGCATATTCTATAGCGTCATCTCCTGATGACGACACGCTTTTGCTCGTGATCAAGCTTGTGCCAGAAGGTCGGTGTAGTACGTGGGTCAAAGAGCAACTTAAAACTGGAGTACAGACGCGAGTACAGTGCCCATTTGGAAAGTTTATCTTGGATCCAGAAACTCAGAAGGAATATGTAATGATGTGTACTTCTACAGGTATCGCACCGTTTCGCTCACAACTACGTACACTTCTTCCTAAAGGAGAAACCCGAAAAATTGATTTGTTCTTTGGATTGCTTAATGAAGCAGAGCTCTTCTGGGAAGACGAGCTGAAAGAATTTGCTGCCCAGTATCCTAATTTCAACTATCATATTTCTGTAGCGCAACGTTCAGAGAACTGGAAAGGATTTGTTGGTTTTGTGCAGCAGCATGCCTCAGAAGTGATCACAGACTTTTCTAATAAGCAGATCTATATTTGTGGAGCGCCGATTATGGCGAAAGCGGTTAAAGGATTTGCTATTAGTGAATGGAAGGTCTCGAAGGATGATATTCATATGGAGGGATTTATTTAGAGTGTCACCGCTCCTGATTCAATGCTTTGTAATAGTTTTGGATACTCTTCTTTCTCGAGAGCTTGAATTTTTGTTTTGAGGGACTGCTCTGTTTCGCCCTCTTCGACTGTACACTTTTTTTGTACAAGTATCGGCCCTGTATCTACGCCTTCATCGATGATGTGGATCGTCATTCCTGCAATGTCATCTCCACTTTTTATTGTGTCGGCAATGGCATGACCTCCGGGGTGCTTTGGTAGAAGTGCTGGGTGCACATTGATAATACGATTACTCCAGGTGCTTACAAACCAAGGAGATAACATAAACATCCATCCGAGTGCGGCGATGAGTGTAGAGTCATCAGCTCCTAATTCTTTGCAGGCGGCATCGACGCGTCTATCAAACGCTTCGCGATCTTCTCCATCTTCTTTTGAAACAATCACAACAGGTAGGCCTGCAGCCTTTGCTTTTTCTGTGCATCCACGATCTTCCTTATCAGAAATCAATCCCAAGCATTTCATCTTTAGGCTTCCATCAGCAGTAGCATCTAGTACGGCTTGCATTGTTGTGCCGCGGGATGATGAGAGAATGATGAATTGCATGTGCTAACTGTACCTTCAAATGACCCCATGATAAATATCTTTCTCACGTTCAATTCCTTCTACCCATCCAGAGAAATCATTTAGTGCTAATCCATGGCCTCTGATAATTACTGCGGGTGTTGATTGATCGGTGTTTCCCATCAAAAAGTTTGCACACGTTGCTATCTGATCTGCATGTGCTTCTTCGGTGATACTCATAGCATTTCCAAATAAATCTGGTTTACCAATCATCGATGTAAACGGATCAAATCCACATACAGTAAGTGCAAAAGAGATAACGCCTTTTCGCCGTGGGGATAATCCTGAATCTGTAATGATTATTCCGATGTCGCTATCAATACCTTCACAGAGTTTTCGTGCAGACTCTACTGGATCTACTGGCCACCCGATTACATATCCTTCTTGTACATTACTTTGATCTAGTCCTGCATTCGGAACAAGAATTGATCCTTCGTGCATTCCATCAGGTTTTAATTCGGTAAGTACAATGCCGTGTACAGATTGAATAACAGAGCCATGCATGCGCGCTGTCTCATCCAACACTACTTGGTAGTACTCTGCAGACTTACTGTGTCCTTCTGCAAGATCCACTGCTTCTTGTGAAGCTTTAACAGCAGCAAGATCAATTGCAGCATTTTCTACAGTTGCAATGGCTTTTGAGGAGACCACGACAATATCGCCATCACGAATATCAGAGACTTCCATCAATATACCAGCAAGATCATCTCCTGCATTGAGTATTGGTGTAGTGATCGGAAGAATCTCCATACACCTATCCTAGCTACCAAAGCTTCACTGTGTCTCCTTGAATCAGAAGAATATCGCGGTCCACTTCTTCTGTTTCTAGATTAACTAGGACAAGATCAAGTTTCATTTGTACTCCTGTTGGGTTATGCAACACTAAAGATTCGGGTGCAGTTGCAATTTTGAAAGAAATACCAGCGCGCGCAGGAAGTTTCCATCGCGTGAATCCTAAAGAAGGGAGTTCGGAAGTTACTGTATGGATCGGTGCATTTTTTACTTCGCGACGGACCCAAGTACTTGGGACAGAAATCAATATCGTTTCTGGGCTTTCTGAGAAAAACTCTGCCACAGCCATGCCATCCAGCACGCCTACTTCAAGGAGTAATGAAAGAGGTTTGTCGTGCTCGATACCAATATCAACAACAGTTGCACGCAAGTTACCAAGAAGTGCAGGAGCAGATGCAGTAGACACAGCAAGGACAGCAATTGCCATGAGTCCAAAACCGGCAGCAGTGCCGTGTGTTCGCATCCAAGTAGGGCTAAAAATATTTAGCATACAGATATCTTATCAGATAAGAGGAGATAGGTAATCCCCAGTTATTTTTCTCCTTTTATTGAAAAGTATATGGTATAATTTTATGTATGGAACTAGACCCACACACTCTTCAAAAAATCATTGATCGCATCAAGCAACAAATGCGTTGTCCGCAGTGTGGAAAAACTGTTCCGATTGATTTTTCTTCGGTACGTGTTGTATCAGAAGATGCGATGTTACTGCAGTTAAAGTGTGATAGTTGTAATGCATTTATTGTGTTACATGCTTCGTTGCAAGGTATGGAAAAAGTAAAAGCTCAATTAAAAGAAGAGGCAGAAGAAGCTGGAGAGGATGTCGTCAATGCATCATCAACACTTGAGGTAAGTAAAGAAGAGATGAGCACATTGAATGCAGCCCTCGAACAGTCTGATGGTTCGTTTGATAAACTCTTTGAAAACACAGGAAATGCATAAGATTTACACCACTCTCGTTGTTGCATCTACACTTCTTGTGGGGTGTGACGTTGCTTCTAGTAAAACTACAGATACCATCGGAACAATAAAGGACTTTGGAACAACTGCTTCTGGAGCTATTAACGATGCTACGAATCAATTTAACGAAGCGCTGAATACTGGAAAATCTATGACAGATGGAGTGATGGATATGATCGAAGACGCCAAAAATCGCATAAATCAGGTCCAAAGTGGAGTAAATCTATTGATGGAAGGAAAAGAGATGATTGAAGGAGGAGTAAAAGGAGAAGAGGAAGAAGAATAGGTTTTTTCTTGCCAAGAGACTAATTCTCCTTATAATTGGCTCGAAATCACCGACGTAGACCCACTGGGATAGACGACCAGACCGGGGACTGCGGCGGAATTCTGTATATACATTTTTTCTCTCCATACTATGTCAGGTCCAATTAACTCAGGTAAGAAATCCTCCGCTACAGACAGTTTTGATGCTGTAGCTCTCTCCATCGCTTCACCAGAAGATGTACTCTCTTGGTCACGCGGTGAAATTACTAAGCCAGAAACGGTTAACTACCGTACGCAGCGTGCAGAGCCAGATGGGCTTTTCTGTGAGCGTATCTTCGGGCCTACCAAAAACTTCCAGTGTTTCTGTGGAAAGTATAAAGGAGTGCGATACGCAGGAGTGGTATGCGAGAAGTGTGGTGTAGAAGTAACGAGGTCTATCGTACGTCGCGAACGTATGGGTCACATTAACCTTGCTGTTCCTGTGACACACATCTGGTTCCTTCGTAGTTCACCATCTCGTGTAGGTCTTCTATTAGATCTTCCTATTAAGACTCTCGAACAGATTGTCTACTTTGCTGCGTACATCGTGGTGAACGTTGATGACGAAGCCAAGGCAGTAGTTGATTCAGATTTGGCATCAGTAATGGAGCAGAGGCAGTCTCAACTCAAGAAAGAATACGATCAGGCTAAACAACAGTTGCAAGAAAGTTCTGCAACACGTGATCAGCTTGATGCGTTAGATGGAGAGTATGCAAACAAGATGGATTCTCTTAAGGTAAACCACAAAGAAGCGCTTGATGACTTAAAAAATCTTCACATTGGTTCTGTTCTATCAGAATTGAAGTTCCGTGAAATGAACATGAAGTTTGGACACGTGTTCCGCGCTGGTACTGGAGCAGAGTCTCTTAAAGAGATTATTATGAACACAGACCTAGAGTTGATGCTCGATCAACTTCACAAAGATCGTCAGGACTCTTCTGGCCAAAAGCTCAAGAAGATCATGAAGCGTATAAAGTTGGTATCTTCCCTTATTAAGGCAGGTATCAAGCCAGAATGGATGATCCTCAACCGTTTGCAAGTTATCCCACCAGATCTTCGCCCTATGGTGCAGTTGGATGGTGGTCGATTTGCTGCGTCTGACCTTAACGACCTATACCGTCGTGTGATCAACCGTAACAACCGTCTAAAGAAATTGATGAGTATCGGTGCTCCAGAAGTTATCTGCCGAAATGAAAAGCGAATGCTTCAAGAGGCTGTAGATACACTCCTCAACAACTCAGCTCGTGCAGGTAAGACACTGTTTACTGCAGGTGACAGACGTAAACTTCGTTCTCTTTCTGATATGCTTAAAGGAAAGCAAGGACGTTTCCGTCAGAACTTGCTTGGTAAGCGTGTGGACTACAGTGGTCGTTCTGTAATTGTTGTAGGTCCATCTCTTAAGCTTCATCAGTGTGGTATTCCAAAGGGAATGGCGATGAAACTCTTTAAGCCATTCGTTATCGGAGGACTTATCCGTGATGAGCTTGCCTTTAACGTAAAAGGCGCAGAGCGCATGGTGCAAGAAGCCGGAAAAGAAGTATGGGATATCCTAGAAGAAGTGATTAAAGATAAGTACGTGCTCCTTAACCGTGCACCAACACTTCACCGTCTTGGTATTCAGGCATTCCAACCACAACTAATCGAGGGACTTGCGATTCAGCTACACCCACTTGTGTGTGCTGCGTTTAACGCGGACTTCGATGGAGACCAAATGGCTGTCCACGTTCCTCTTTCTGATAAAGCTCAGGAAGAAGCAAGGACACTTATGGCTGCAAACACGAACCTTCTAAAACCTTCTGCTGGTGAACCGGTTATTAACCCATCACAGGATATGGTTCTAGGATGTTACTTCCTGACACAGGTACACAAAGGAAAGAAGGGAGAAGGAATGACGTTTGCTAATCCAGATGAAGCAAAGCTAGCCCATGACCTTGGTGTTGTAGATTTGCAGGCCATTATTAATTGTCGTATCACCGACATGGAAGGCAACAAAGAGATTGTCGAAACATCTGTTGGACGTGTCATCCTTAATGGCATCGTTCCGGATGAGTTGCCATTTGTAAACGAGACACTCAAAAAGAATGATATGAGTAAGCTTATGGCAGAGGCATTGCGTTTGGCAGGACCAGAAAGAACAGTAATTCTTGCAGACCAAATGAAGGATATGGGATTCAAGTTTGCCACAATGTCTGGTGTGTCTATTGCGGCATCCGATATGGTTGTTCCAAAAGAGCGTGTTCCTATTTTGAAGGCTGCAAACGAAAAAGTACGCCTCATTAACAATCACTACTGGAAGGGGCTTGTAACAGCAGAAGAGCGTTACAACCATGCTATTCGCGTTTGGGCTAAAGCAAAGAGCGACATTAGTACTGCGATGGTAGATACCTTCCTTAAAGAGGAAGAGAACGATATCTGTTACGTTATCGACTCTGGTGCTCGTGGTAACTGGGGACAGGTAACACAGCTCTCTGGAATGAAGGGGCTTGTAGCCAGTCCATCTGGACGCACGATTGAGCTACCGATTCAAAGTAACTTGAAGGATGGATTCTCTGTGCTGGAGTACTTTATCGCGACGCACGGAGGACGAAAAGGTAAGTCGGACACCGCTCTTAAAACTGCGGAAGCTGGATACCTTACACGTCGTCTTGTAGATGCGGTACAGGATATTCTGATTCGTGAGCAAGACTGTGGATCCGAAACAATCCACATGATCACTCGTGAAGACAGTGAGCGTATCGGAGAGAAATTTGAAAGCCGTATCTTCGGACGTATTCTTGCTGCCGATGTTAAGTTTGGTGGAAAAACTCTTGCGAAGCGTAACGATCAAATTGATGCCATCTTGCTTCAAGAGATCTCTGGTCAGAATGTTCCAGAAGTCGCAGTGCGATCTCTTATGACATGTAGAACCAGAAAGGGTGTCTGTCGTATGTGTTACGGTTGGGATCTTGGAGATAACTCTATGGTAAAACAGGGTACTCCAGTAGGTATCATCGCTGCTCAGTCTATTGGTGAGCCTGGTACTCAGCTAACGATGCGTACGTTCCACATGGGAGGTGTAGCTGAAGGTGCGGATATTACGCAGGGTCTTTCGCGTGTAGAAGAACTCTTCGAGGCACGTAGCCCAAGAACACCAGCTATCCTTAGTGATATCTCTGGTAAAGTAAAAGTTTCCCGTACTGGCTCTCGTACTCAGGTACTTATTGTGGAGCAAGAAAAAGGAGATGACACGTATCTTATTCCTACTGGATACAACATCCAACTAAAGAAGGGAGACGAAGTAAAGGAGCGAACAGTTATTGCAAAGTCCACATCAGACAAGAGCACAGTAAAAGCAAAGATTGCAGGAAAGATCAGCTCTATCGATGGAAGTATCGTAAAGGTGAAGCACGCAGAAATTCAAGAGCGCGAGTACGAGTTTACTGCTCGTGAGTCACTTCTTATTAAGAATAACGGTACTATCGAACTAGGTCAGCCTATCAACCTTGGTCACTACGATCTTAGAGATCTCTTGGCAAAGCAAGGTATGTACGCTGTAGAGAATTATATCGTACAAGAGGTACAGAGCATCTATGCGTCACAGGGTCAGACGATTAACGATAAACACTTGGAAATCATTGTACGAAAGATGTTCTCGAAGGTACGTGTTATCGATGCAGGAGACACATCATTCCTTCCTGCAGAAACTGTTGATCTCGGAGATGTAGAGTACGAGAACGAGCTCCTCTCTAAGGAGGGTAAGAAGCGTGCAACCTACGAGCAGCTCCTTCTAGGAATTACTCGTGCAGCTCTTGCTACAGATTCATGGCTTGCTGGAGCATCCTTCCAAGAAACAATCCGAGTTCTTGTAGAAGCAGCTACAACCCGTAAGGTCGATAGCTTGCAAGGACTAAAGGAAAACGTGATTATTGGACGCCTTATCCCTACAGGAGAGGTGTACAGAAAGCGCTTTGGACACAGTGAAGATGGTTTCCAAGATAGGGAACCACAGCCTGATGGAGAATCTTATGATAAAAAAGAGGAAGAAGCTGTAGTTGAAGCGAAAATAGTTGAATAAATAATTTGTTCAATAAGCCAGTCAGGACCCTCAATAATCGGGGGGTTCTTTTTGGTATAGGCAAAATAGCGGATTTTTGCTATAATGGAGTGATATGTCTACAAAAACTAAATCACAGAAAGAATGGACGTTCGAGGACTTATATAATGTTCTGATGGAAAAAATAGAGCCAGAACTCTGTACCTATAACCTAGACGAGGTTGACGATTTTTACGAAGGAGAAAAACCAAAGGCTCGCAAGAAGCGGTATGAGTATTATGCAAAATGCTTGGATCTCTTTTGGGGTGGTGTAAAAGACCTCATCGAAGAAACCAAAATTGATCTCAATGAATTTGAAGAAGAGTTCTTTGCACTCTTAAAAGATAAAGTTACTGGTAAAGATGAGAGTGATCTTACAGATATAGAACAGTCTATCTCAAATAACTAATGCGTATCTATAATCACCCATTTCGGCTTAGTAATCACTTAAATAAGGAACGTAGGTTATTGAATGCTGAAGCACCAAAAGTAAATCCTATTGTATCTTCTGGTGAAACCGCTAAGACACCAGAGCAGATTGCGCAAGATCGAGGTGTCATTAATGGAATGCGTGAGAAGCTTGCAGGTGTAATAAAGAAGTCACCATCAGGAGCAGAAGTTCTTGTGATACTTAGAGAGTCTTTGACGGACGACGGGCAGATTACAGCAGATGAAGTTCGAGATTTAAGTAATAGTATCTACCGTAAGTTTCACAAGGAGGTTACACCAGATGTGCAAAATCGCTTGGATGATGTTCTTCCAAAAACATCAAGTGATATGATCCAACTTCTTATTGCTAAAGCAGAGCTAATGTCTATAGAAGAGTACGGACAGATTGTTGCTTCTGTAAGCGTTAAATCCGTGCGAGAGACAAATTCTTCTGCAGCAGGTCTTACGTATGATCAAGTACAGCAACTCGGAAATATTCCAAAGGCTCGTGGACTTGTTCGATCAAGATATCTCTCAGAAAGCAAGAGTCCTCCAGGACGCATGGTGTTTCTTGCACGCGAAAGCATGTCTGCACCATGGGGAGTATCTGCCGTAAAAACTATAAATGAGTACAGATCTCAGGCAGTGCCTCGAAGGCGCTCTTTTCGTGCTCCTAGTAGAGGAGAGAGGCCCATTGATGTTATCGCTCGTTACCGTAGATTAGGAGGTGGATATCCAAGTGCTTCAGAAATTGCATTTAATAGGCACATCGAAAGCGCACGGCGTAGTGGTGCTTATGTAAGACGAACAGGTGCTAACTCTGTGTATATCGATCGTACAGGAAAAGATCGAGCATATTACGCAATGACCGGACGTAGCAGAGAGCCTATAGATGGATATGATGTAAACGATCCACATCGCGATGCATACACTGGGTACCGTACAGGTAAAGGTGCATACAGTCGTACAATGAATAGTTACTACGATAGAATGGGTGGTCCAGCATATATACGTTCTCAAGCGAAGCTTCGTGGTAAATACACAGAACGTCTAGAGGGAAACTATTCTAGTATGGTTAAAGAATTTAAGGGTTACGGAGAAAAATTTCGTAATCACCCTCGATTTGGTTCTAGTTACAAAAAGTGGGAAGGAATGCTGAATCGCTATGGAGGAAGATTCCCAGATCAATATGCATATCTCACAGAATTCCGTACACAGATTCAGGCATACAGAAAGGCATCAGAAGTAGAGGGGCATATGTCAGAGAGTAGAGATGCTATAGAAACATCGGGTATTAAAGGAGAAAAATATATCGCTATTCCAGTAGGACCTGCTGCAAGGTGGCGTTCGCTTACAGTGTCTGTTTCAAAGACAAACCCAGATGGAACCGTATCGAAGTTTACGTATCACCCAGGAGTAGTAGAGCAGTTTGATGCTTCTCGGGATCTCGAAGGTATGATCGGTATGGGAGTAGATATCCAAAGAAAGTATTCTCTCATGGGAGATCGTGATGGAAAGAAGAAGCTAAGAGGACTGAATCTACGCTTTGCCAATGAAGGAATGTATTCTGTAAACGTTGTTTCAGACGGTTACCGTCAGCACTACGAAGTGCCTGTTGGAAAGCAAGCAGGAGTAGACAGTGCGAAAGAAAAGGAATCGGTAAAGAAAGATGCACTTGCAGTTGCTCCTGTAGAACTTATAGATGAGGCAGGTGTGATTCATATTACGAAATTGGGTGATAGAGAACACAAGAGCTTTGCTGTGGGGAGCATGAACGTAGGACAAGAGCGATATGGAGAGTACGGTATTAGGATTCGCAAAGTGAAGCCAACAGCATTTGGTAATCATAAATATGAAATATATTTCTCTCAGCCAGGTACGTATTCTGCACGTGGCTTCTTTGTACGTGGATCAAACACAGCATTTAATACAAAGTACGAAGTGAAGTCGAAGGGAGAGGCATCAACAGAGGAAACATGTCCTGCACATGATTAAAAGGAAGACGAGTTAAAAGAACCACCTCTTCCAGAAAAAGAGAAGACGCCTCCGAGGCATTCAACTGAAAAAATTCGATTAGCATAGTCCGCTAAAAGACAGAATTCTTAGTAGTTTTCCTTTACTTAGAGGATCTAAGCCTTTACAGTCTTTTCTACCTGATCCGGGCACCGATAAATGGTGCCATCGGGCGATTCCACATATTATTATGCCTACAGTTAATCAACTCATCCGCAAAGGACGCCAAGATAAGAAAAAGAAGAGCAAATCTCCTGCGCTTCAGTATGGATGGAATGCTCTCAAGCTTAAAAATGTGCCTACCAAGGGCGGAGCACCGTTCAAGCGTGGAGTATGTATCAAAGTAACAACAATGACACCGAAAAAGCCTAACTCTGCTTTGCGTAAGATTGCTCGTGTGCGTCTTACTAATGGGCACGAAGTAAAGGCTTATATCGGTGGAGAAGGCCACAACCTACAGGAACACTCAGTTGTTCTCGTTCGTGGAGGTCGTGTAAAAGACCTTCCTGGAGTGCGTTACCACATTGTTCGTGGTGTTCTGGATACAGAGGGTGTACAGACACGTCGTCAAGGTCGATCTGCATACGGTGCAAAACGTCCCAAGAAAACCTCTTAACTTTCCACTTTCCACTTTCCACTTTCCACTTAGATGGCTACCCCTGTAAAGCAATACATTCCAAAGGACTCAGACCTCGTTATCGAGAAGTTTATTAACTGCGTCATGATGCAGGGTAAGAAGGCAACAGCCAGAAAGATCTTCTGGGATGCTATGGATATCATCAAAACACGTACAAACGAAGCTCCACTAGAAGTGTTCAACAAAGCGATGCTCAACATCACTCCGCTCGTAGAGGTTAAGCCAAAGCGTGTTGGAGGATCTGTGTATCAGGTTCCTGTAGAGGTTAATCCAAAGCGTCAGCAATCACTTGCTGTCCGTTGGATCATCAAGGCTGCTCGTGACCGCAAAGGAATGCCTATGGCACAGCGTCTTGCCATGGAACTTATGGATGCATCTACAGATCAAGGAGCTGCATTCAAGAAGAAAGCAGATGTGATCCGTCAGGCACAGGCAAACAAGGCCTTCGCGCATTTGGCTCGATAAGCATCAAATTTAGCGGTGATTGGTAATATACGTTATACCAGTTTTATGGTATAATATATGAATGGTCAATCATCTTGAGACATTGGCAAACTCTGGTGGAGAACTCATCGCAGCTCCTGTTGATGCTGGTATTGGATTACTTATTGGAAAAAAAGATCCAGTGCTTCCAAAAGCAGGTCGTTTTGCAGGTGATCTCTTTAAAACACCCTTCCGTATAGCAGGATCTCTTGCTTGGGGAGGTATGAAGGGGGCGGCCAGGCTCGCATGGGCCGGTGTAAAGAATTTGCCGATTTTCCCTGTTTGGAAGAAAGAACGAGATACGGTCATAGCAAAATCAAGCTCTGAACAGGTAACGTTAGCCAAATCTGTAGCAGGAGGTACAAATAAGAGACCTTCTCCTGAGGAGACTGTTTCTCAATCTGCGTAAAAGAAAATAGGTCTCTGCATTGCAATTCAAGCCCAAATTCCTTAGAGTAGGCTGGAATTTTTCCCTATACAGAACATGGACCTCAAAAATGTACGAAACATCGGAATCATCGCGCACATCGATGCCGGTAAAACTACAACCACAGAGCGTGTGCTTTTTTACACAGGAGTGAGTTACAAGATTGGTGAGGTTCACGAAGGTGAAGCAACCATGGACTGGATGGAACAAGAGCAAGAACGCGGTATCACTATTACTTCTGCTGCGACTCAGTGTCACTGGAAGGCTGCCAATGTAGATGGAGAAGAGATTGATTGCACTATTAACATTATCGACACCCCAGGACACGTAGATTTTACTGCAGAAGTAGAGCGAAGCCTTCGCGTTCTCGATGGTGGTGTTGCAGTGTTCGATGGATCGCAAGGTGTAGAGCCTCAGTCCGAGACTGTATGGCGCCAAGCAGATAAGTACAACGTTCCACGTATCGCTTTTATAAACAAGATGGACAAAACTGGTGGAGACTTCGCGATGTCACTTGGATCTATTCACGACCGCCTTTCTAAAGATGCAGTTGCCATTCAACTTCCTATAGGAATCGAAGGGGAATTTAATGGTGTGGTGGATCTTGTAAAAATGAAGGGTTACATGTTCTCTGGAGACCACGGTAAGGATATTGCAGAGGTAGAGATTCCTGAGGATATGAAAAGTGATGTTCTAGAATACCGTGCAACTCTTATGGAGAAAGTTGCAGAATATAACGATGATCTTCTGGATGCATACCTCGAAAACGGAGCTCTTACCGATGAGCAACTTGTCAAAGGACTTCGTGCAGCAACGTCTTCAAGCAAGATGTACCCAGTGCTTTGTGGAAGTTCCCTTAAAAATGTAGGAGTACAGAAAATGCTCGACGCAGTTGTCGCGTATCTCCCATCTCCTCTTGATATTGCAGCTGCTATAGGAGTAAATCCAGATACAGAAGAAGAGGTAGAGCGAAAATCTAGTAATGACGAACCACTTGCAGCTCTTGCCTTTAAAATTGCTACAGACCCATACGTAGGTAAGCTTACGTTTATCCGTGTGTACTCTGGAGTACTGAAGTCTGGAAGTACTATTTTAAATGCTTCTCGAGATAAAAAAGAACGTATCGGTCGTATTGTAAAGATGCACGCAAACTCCAGAGAAGAAATCCAAGAGGTGCAGGCAGGAGATATCGCTGCGGTTATTGGTCTTAAGGACACACGTACAGGAGATACGCTTTGTGATGAAAATTCTCCAGTTCAGCTAGAAAACATTACCTTTGCAGAGCCAGTTATTAGCATCGCCGTAGAGCCAAAGACCAAGGGAGACCAAGAGAGAATGGGTATCGCTTTGCAAAAGCTTTCCGAAGAAGATCCAACATTCCGTGTAAAGTCTGACGAAGAAACAGGTCAGGTGATTATCTCTGGAATGGGAGAGCTTCACTTGGATATTATTGTGGATCGAATGTTCCGTGAATTTAAAGTGGAGACAACAGTAGGTCAGCCGCAAGTTGCGTACAGAGAAACTATCACCGAAGAAATTGACCACGAAGAGAAGTACAGTAAGCAGACAGGTGGACGTGGACAGTTTGGTCACGTGCTCTTCAAGCTTATTCCACAGGAGCCTGGTAAAGGATATGAGTTCGAAAGTACGGTGGTTGGTGGACGTATTCCAAAAGAATTTATCAAGCCATGTGATAAAGGATTCCAAAATGCAATGACGCGTGGAATTCTAGCTGGTTACCCAGTAGTGGATGTTAAAGTAAATCTTTACGACGGTAGTTACCATGATGTGGACTCATCTGAGATGTCCTTTAAGACGGTATCTTCTGTAGGTTTTCGAGAGGCTGCAAAAAAAGCGAAGCCGGTAATCCTCGAGCCTATTATGAAAGTAGAAGTAGTAACTCCAGAAGAATATCTTGGAGATGTTATGGGTGACCTTAGTGGTCGTCGTGGAATGATCAAAGAACAGTCAGATCGAGGAACAGCTAAGGTTATCCTTGCTGATGTGCCACTATCTTCGATGTTCGGATATGCAACAGAAGTACGATCTATGACACAAGGTCGTGCGAACTACAGTATGGAATTTGGTCACTACTTCAAGGTACCTAGTAACGTTGCAGAGGAAATAATCAAGAAAAGGGGTGGTACAGTCCCTTCAGAGGAGTAATTGACAGATTAGTTAAAATATCGTAAAGTAAAGAATAGGTGACATGGAGACCACGAGGTCGAAGTTACCTATTCGGTCTTTTACTAGATGTGCAGAGCACATCGAAGCAGGAGTATAGCATGAAGCTCAAAGGAGCAGTTATTGGACCATTGGTACTGTTTTTCGGAATTACAGGAGGATATTTCCTGTTCCGGATTTCAGATCTCAAAGAGGTCATTCCTCATCACACAGATATTAAAAATATACTTGTGATGATTCTCATGGTGAGTTTGCCCGTCGGATACGGGTTGTCTACAGAGGCGATTGCTGATATTGCTTCTCCAAAAAGAAAGCATTGTCGCATCGCACTGTTACTTCTCGGGCCTATGGTTATTGCCTCTTCTATAGGGGCAGCTGCATTCATATTCTAACTCACATTCCCGCACAGGGTTGTGAGAGACCGAGCTGGTCAGTCAACACTCTTTGTTGACTGGCCGGTTTTTTAATAGATTGACAGTAGTTGTATTATTGTGATGACACGTTGTAACAGCGTGTAGTTTGCTATACAGTTTAGATCTTATGGGTAAGCGACGCTTTACAGAACTCGGCTGGCAGAAAGATCCATGGTTTCGTGCTTTGTGTAGCGCTATTGCTTCTTGTAAAAGTGAAGAGGAGGTAGGAAATCTCTTACGAGATATCGGTAGTCTTTCGGAGTTACAGTCGTGGAGTGAGAGACTCGAAGTAGCAAAGCTCTTAAGCCAAGGTCTTACCTACAGAGATGCAGCAAAGCATACTGGCGCAAGTACGACGACTGTAACGCGCATAGCAAAATCTATTGAGAATGGCACAGGAGCATATCAAAAGTATTTAATGAATATGAGAAAAGAAGCAGCACTAAACAAATTTGAGTCTCCAGAGGAGGTAAAGCCGATGAAGAGTGGGGAGGCTTTGAGGAAGTATTTGTAGCTTCGCTTTTCTCTTTGTAACTTTTGAAAGATCAAAAGTAACCAAAAATCTTTGCCACAGAGGTGAACGAAGAAACACAGACAGAATGTACCGAGCGCTCCTGGCGAAGTCTGCTACGCAGCTTCGAACTGCGTCGCTAAAAGGATTCTATGGCGGGGTGATCTTCGTCCACATTACAGTGGCAGACGAGGCAGACTGCTTGTTTGAGGGCGAAGAACCACGTACACTGTAAGAGTTACAGTGACGAATGCTAAGTTGCCGTAGGCAAACGCAGTGACCTTAGTTGAGGAGCGCTACCAACAGGGCAGTGCTATTGCTTCGCACGAGTCCAGTCTGCCTTGATTTTTTCGTCCCTTTTTTATCAAGAAAAAAGGGACAAGAGAAAAGTCACAAAGATATATACTAAGACCATGAACTACGAACCATTCATCCATCGCTGCCTCGAACTTGCAAAGCAGGGCAGGGGGCTTGTCGGAAGCAATCCTCTCGTAGGCTCTGTCCTTGTACGTGACAATCAGATCATTGCTGAAGGGTTTTATAGAGGACGAGGTTCTGATCATGCAGAAGTTGATATGATCAAAAATTGTGAACAAGATATTCTGCCAACTGATGGGCTGTACGTAAATTTAGAACCGTGTTGTCACACCGGAAAAACTCCACCATGCACGGAGGCAATTATCAAAAGTGGCATAAAGAATGTGATTTTCGGAATGAGCGATCCAGACAGCAGAGTAGCTGGACAGGGTATACATCAATTAATAGATGATGGCATCAAAGTAACGGGCCCAGTGCTTAGGGCACAGTGTGAGAGGCTTAATAGAGGTTACATTAGTCTTCGTACACAGGGTCGGCCATATATCACTCTTAAACGCGCTCAGACACGAGAAGGGCTTGTAGCGAACATAGATGGCACAAAGTTGTGCATCACTTCACAGGAGCAAAATGAATGGTCGCACATGCATCTTCGCTCTACTCATGATGCAATCCTTGTAGGCGTACAGACTGTGATTACAGATGATCCTCTTTTAATGAATCGAGTAGGGGAGTATCAGCCTGTAAAGATAATTCTGGATCCAGACCTTCGAATCCCACGCGTCGCAAAGCTTATTGATAGTAATACGATCATCATTACAAAAGAGAAAGTAGAACCTATTGGTGATGCTCAAGTCATCAAAGTACCAATGATCAATAATCATTTTGACTGGGATACTCTTTGGAAGAGTCTGACAACCGATCACCGACAACCGATCACTTCAATTCTCGTAGAAGGAGGCCCAAAAACTTGGGATGCATTCAAAAAAGCAGGTCTCGTAGATGAAGAGGTGATTTTAATTGGTTAGAGTTTCGCAGCTACCCGTTGCCCTACCTTGTAGAAGCGTTCAAATATCCTGTGACGCAGAGGAAGCCGACCGGTCTTCTTGTATCCATCAGCAAATGCCGCAAACCAAGCTCCTTGTTTTCGCATTGCTGCAAGACTTTTTTCTCGTTTGTCTACAACTAGTCCAAATTCTCCTTTTCCTAGTGTGGTATGCCCCTCGTAATACAGACCTGCAATCGTTCCACTATAGTAACGAATAGCTTCGCGGACAAACATCGTTGTAAAGCGCATCAATCCTTTCCAGGCAGCTTTTGGGGCACCTCCTGTAAAAATAAAGTAAAACGGTTTTCCTTTAAGCATTCCTTTTGAGTGCGTCTGTCCATCAAGACCAAAGCACCCCATCCAATCTATAAAGTTTTTTAAGTGTGCTGGTACTCCAAAGTTCCATACTGGAGTAGCAATTAACACTCCATCAGCTTGCTCTATCATCTTCTTAAGCTCTCGATATTCTTTTGGAAACACACAGTTGTCTGTATAGCAATCTACTGTGAACTGAGGCAGTGCAAATTCTATCAACCGTAGCTTGTGCACATCACATGCACAGGCATCTTCTGCTCCTTTAAGGAATGCATCAGCTAAAAATTCCGAATTACTCGGTTGGTTGGTACTACAAACAAGAACAAGAATATTCATATGGTGATTGTAGCAGAGAGCTGAAGGTTTGGAAGGTTTGGAAGGTTTGTACTCTCCAAATCTGTCAAACTTATCCAACTTATCCAACTTTTCTCCTTTACCTTCAATAACTTTTGTACCGTGACACGACCATTTTTCTAAACATCACTTCATGGTACACTTGCTTCCTTTTGCTATGCGTTCAAGAAATATTAAACCTTTGACAAGACGCATCTGCGGGGTGAAGTAGCCGTTGACGATATCGCAATACTTCAATATCTTGTGTGGTTGTGGCCCCAGTGCCACAACATAGTGTGTTAACCCTCTCCCACCCCACCATGAACCCTACAAAATATTCGCCGTCCCTCAGTACTTCTCAACCTCTTGAAGCGCCCTCTGCAAGTAGTGGTGGTATGCGAATAGAACGCATGTTTACTACTCCCGGTAGTGACCCACTAGAACAAGTAGTCTACGAAAAGCGCACGAGTCGTATCGCGAATACAGATGGTTCTGTAGTGTTCGAAATGGAAGGCGCAGAGATTCCTGCAGATTGGTCACAGGTGGCGACAGACATTGTGGTGAGTAAATACTTTCGCAAGGCTGGAGTTCCTCAGTATGACGAAGCTGGGCAAGTGATGAAGGATGAAAAAGGAGAAATCATTACGGGGCCAGAGCGCACGGTAAAACAGGTGATGCGTCGACTAGCTGGATGCTGGCGTCATTGGGGTCAGCAGTACGGGTACTTTGATACTGCACAAGACGCACAAACCTTTGAGGATGAACTTAGTTACATGTTAGTACACCAAATGGCAGCACCAAATAGTCCACAGTGGTTTAACACTGGTTTGCATTACGCATATGGTATTACCGGAAAGAAGCAGGGGCACTATTACTGTGATCCAGCAACTGGAGAGACAGTCCAGAGCCCAGATGCCTACACGCATCCACAGCCACATGCATGCTTCATTCAATCCGTAGATGATGACATGGTAAACGAAGGAGGAATCATGGACCTTTGGGTTCGTGAAGCAAGACTATTTAAATTTGGATCTGGAACAGGAACAAACTTTAGTAGTCTTCGTGGAGCAGGAGAGCCACTCTCCGGTGGAGGGCAGAGCTCGGGTCTTATGAGTTTTCTAAAGATAGGAGACCGTGCAGCAGGGGCAATTAAGTCTGGTGGTACAACACGAAGAGCTGCCAAGATGGTCTGCCTTAATCTTGATCATCCAGATATCGAGGAGTTTATTAATTGGAAGGTAAACGAAGAGAAGAAGGTTGCTGTTATGGCAAAGGCTGGATACGACACAGACTTTAACGGAGAAGCCTACTCAACAGTATCTGGGCAAAACTCCAATAACTCAGTTCGTATTCCACACAACTTCTTTGAATCTGTAGAAAAGGATGCTTCGTGGAATCTCTTCTGGCGCACAGAGCTTAAAGTCGCAGAGAAAGAAGGTCGCAGTCCTCAATCCTCAAAGACATTGCGCTCTCGTGAGCTGTGGGATCAAATCGGATACGCTGCGTGGGCCTGTGCAGACCCAGGATTGCAGTACGACACAACGATCAATGACTGGCACACATGCCCAGAGGATGGTCGCATAGAAGCTTCAAACCCTTGTAGTGAGTATATGTTCCTTGATAACACTGCCTGTAACCTTGCATCAATTAACTTGATGAAGTTCTACGATGCAGAGCATGGAACATTCGAGGTAGAGAAGTTTAAGCATGCAGTACGAATCTGGACAATGGTGCTAGAGATCTCTGTACTTATGGCTCAGTTTCCAAGTAAAGAAATCGCAAACTTAAGTTACGTGTTCCGCACACTTGGTCTTGGATACGCCAACCTCGGTGCAATGCTTATGCGTATGGGAATTCCTTACGATAGTAAGCAGGGTCGATCCATCTGTGGAGCGATTTCAGCAATACTTACCGGTGAGAGTTACGCTACGTCAGCAGAAATGGCAGAGAAGCTTGGTACATTCTCTGGATATGAAAAAAATAAGAACCACATGCTTCGTGTAATGCGCAACCACCGAAGAGCAGTCTACGATGCACCAGATAGTGAGTACGAAAGCTTGCACATAAACCCTGTGGGAATAGATCAGAACGTTTGCCCTCCATACATGCTGGAGCCTGCAAAAGAATGTTGGGACAGAGCACTTGCCCTTGGAGAAAAGCATGGATACCGCAACGCGCAAACAACAGTTATTGCTCCTACAGGAACTATTGGTCTTCTGATGGACTGTGATACCACTGGTGTAGAGCCAGACTTTGCTCTTGTGAAGTTTAAAAAACTTGCAGGAGGTGGATATATGAAGATTGCAAACCAATCTGTAAAGCCAGCACTACAAAAACTGGGTTACAACGAAACAGAAGTAAGTGAGGTTATGAAGTTTGTCATGGGTACACTAACGCTCGAGGGTGCCCCTCACGTCAATCGTGAGTCACTCAAAGAAAAAGGATGTACAGATCAAGACATTGCCAATATCGAAAAGAACCTTCCCAGTGTCTTTGAACTTCCATTCGCCTTTAATAAGTTTACGCTAGGAGAAGAGACAATGAAGCGTCTAGGATTTACTGCAGAGCAAATGAAGGACATCAATCTTGATATTCTCTTAGAGCTTGGATTCTCTAAAGATCAAATTGATAAAGCCAATACTTACATTTGTGGACATATGACAGTAGAAGGTGCGCCACATCTTAAAACAGAGCATCTCACAGTATTTGACTGCGCCAGTAAGTGTGGTAAGGATGGAAAGCGATATATCTACTACGAAGGTCACATCCGGATGATGGCAGCTGCGCAGCCATTTATCTCTGGTGCTATCTCTAAAACGATCAACCTACCAAACGAAGCAACAGTCGAAGACATTAAAAATGCATACTTCCTCAGCTGGAAGCTCTGCCTTAAGGCGAACGCTCTTTATCGTGATGGTTCTAAGATGAGCCAAGCACTAAGCAATAAATCGGATTCAAAAGACTCAAAGGTGGAGACAAAGATCATCGAAAAGATCATTACCAAAGAAGCACCACGCAGAAGAAAGCTCCCAGATGAGCGCATGTCTATTACCCACAAGTTCTCTGTTGCAGGACACGAAGGATACTTGCACGTAGGTATGTATGAAGATGGAACCCCTGGTGAAATCTTCATCAAGATGGCAAAAGAAGGGTCTACACTTTCTGGAGTCATGGATACATTGGCACTTAGCCTGTCCATGAACCTCCAGTATGGTGTGCCACTTGATGTTCTCTGTGAGAAACTTGTACACACACGCTTTGAGCCAATGGGTATGACCATCAACAAAGAGATCCCTATGGTAAAGAGTTTGATGGACTATCTAGGGCGATGGCTCGCACTCAAGTTTATGACCAAGGATAAAGCCAAGCATTTCCACAACGGTGAACTTATTGATAAAGCCTACGCAACAGGAAGCAAAAGCAAAGATGCTTACGTAATGAGATTACCTGTTATTGATGAGGGAACATCAGCTGCATCAGATATACCTACTGCCAAATCAGAGATCCTCGAAGAGATCACCGAAGAGGTAGGTGCAGTGGAGAGTAAACTAGAAAGTGCCAAGCTGCAGGGCTTTACAGGATCTCTGTGTTCCGAGTGTGGATCTACTAAGATGAAACGTAACGGTTCGTGTGAGCTTTGTGTTGATTGTGGGGCGACGAGTGGATGTAGTTAGGTTACACTTCTTGCATGTCTGACGGTTGGCTCGATAAACTCCCTGGCACTGCAAAGCAGAAGAAACGTGCAAAGTACAAAATGAGTGCTGCAGCGTACGAGAAGCTACGCAAAAAGGTCGTAGGTCCAGAGAAAGCCAAACAAGAAATGCAGATGAACGAATCAATGGCTCAGCTAAAGTTTGGGCTAGAGACAGAACCAGAACTTAAAAAAGCTCTGAAGAGCCAGATAGAAAAAGATATTCAAGAGCAGGGGATAGAAGCAGTGCTTGCACTATCAGAAGTACCTGCAGATCTAAAACAGCAATTAGAATCAGGAGGTTTTGATATCAGTATTGATAGTCCTTCGGATGAAGCTTCAGATCAATTGGTGTTAACACCAGAAGGAAATGTGGGAGAGAAGATTCCTATGAAGAAGTCCCTGATGGAGTCGTATCTATCGCAGATGTAGGGGCTGGGGGTTAAAACGCAACAAACAATACGCCGAACGCCGATGCCCAAAGAAGAAAACGCATGAAGTAGAGGGGGAGCAGGTAAGACCTACTGTAGATGTTCTGGTTTTATACTGCAAGGGTTGATACCTAAAGAGCCCTTGCCTAAAACAAAAAAGTCGAACACAATTTTATTTCATGTACAAAAATTGTCTACGACTTTAAAACACTTAAGTCATCATCGCAAGCAGTCATATTTGGGATCTCTTTGCCACAAGCTTCGCAGAGGTGAACGATCATCCAGCCCTTCTTTTTGCGATAATCTAAGCCAGTCGGTTTCATCATACTTTTACAGGCAGAAGCACGGTCGCCTGGGCCTTTATCGTCTACATGTTTACTCCATAAACACTTTGGACAGTGGTTTCTGTAGCTGCCATCTTCAAGTGGATCGACATGTATTCCACAGTGACCACAGTCAAACGGTTCTTGACGAGCAATGAATACCATAATCGCTATACGTTAAACTTAAAATGCATCACATCTCCATCTTTCACAATATATTCTTTTCCTTCCTGCCTTAGCTTTCCAGCTTCTTTTGCTCCAAGCTCTCCACCAAATTCGGTGAAGTCTGCATAGGCAATCGTATCTGCTTTAATAAATCCTTTTTCGAAGTCTGTATGGATAACACCTGCAGCCTGAGGAGCAGTACTTCCTTCTAAGATATTCCACGCACGGACTTCTTGTACGCCAGCAG
>Ga0209501_10001101_pt1 | contig 30490 bp, 33 predicted proteins | sample ArcticOcean_MG_C_4_FD_187434 | JGI IMG/M metagenome (GOLD analysis project Ga0209501, IMG submission 187434) | Marine microbial communities from western Arctic Ocean - ArcticOcean_MG_CB4_134 (SPAdes) (version 2) | ecosystem: Environmental > Aquatic > Marine > Oceanic | place: Arctic Ocean...
AATGCCGACATTGACTACGTTTCCGAAATGCGGATCAAGCCGCTAATCGCAGTAATTGGGGACTCTTACGTGGAGGCCCTTCACGTTGATGCCGATGAGAACGTGGCCAGCCTGTTGCGGGAGAAGATTGGCGACGATTTCGACGTGTACAGCTTCGGCGTATCAGGAGCACCAATCAGCGGATACCTTCAAATGTCCCGATACGTCAATGAGCACTTCAATCCCGATGTCCTGGTTTTTAACGTCGTACATAACGACTTCGACGAGTCGCTATGCAAAGTGAGCACTGCTCCGGGTCTCATGTGTCTGCAAATCAGTGAGGACAAGGTAACAGAGGCGGAGATCATAGCCTATGTTCCAAATCAGGTCAAACGACTATCCCGAAAGAGTAGCCTGGTACGTTACGTGTTTCTCAATCTGAAAGTGCAGAGACGCCTCGGCCGAGCACAGAAAGGTAATCAAGATCAGGACAACAACACTTTAGCTGCGGTTTCGACGGACCCTCAGACGGACCGCATAGAACGCGCCACAGACTACGTGTTGCAAAAAATAGCCAGCGAGAATGCAGGCAAGACGGTTATCTTCATGATAGATGGGCCAAGAACAGAGATATACGAAGGAAACATAGAAGGCAGCAAAAACCTGTGGATGAACAGGCTTTTGGAGGGCCAGACTGGTAGCTACGGTTTTCATTTCATTGACCTCACCGAAAGTTTCGCGGAGGAGTTCGCCAGGAACAGTAACAAGTTCGAGAACAGGTACGACTACCACTGGAACGAAAACGGACACGCTGTTGCGTCTGAGGCGCTTCTGAAAATGCTTAGACAGATTGGCGCCGTTGAGTAAGGCTATGTTCGTGATATCGCCTTGAGAGAGCACGGTTGTGCAGTAGTGACTAGTATGTTAATGATGCGGAAATGCGCGGAATAGCCAGGTCTTCCGACTCCTCACGCTCCACCCCGGCAGAGCAGCTTCAAGAGATTGCGCTGCGTTGTTCCTTGGGTGCGCGTCTGTGCCTGTGATTTGCCAGAGCTCCTGCACTGATTTGAACGTGTTGCGTATTGTTTCCCTTCGATTTGTTGCTAACCGAAGCCACTTTAGTGCTCCCGTAGTGATTGAGAGCGTCTCTGCCGTGGTGTAAGCTGTTTGCAGGAGATGCGTGTGCGGATTCTCAAGACGGCGATTGGTTTTGCCCTTGTGTTGTTAATATCTCTTGTGTTACTTACCAGTAGGGGCACTTTGCACCTGACTCCCGTCGAAAATCTTGCCAGCACGCACCTCTATTCACTGATGCAGTGGGAATTTGAGAACTTCCTGGACAAGTGGCTGTACAGGGTCAGGCTTTTTCTTCCCGGCAATTTCCTAGATGAACAGGCCAAGTGGGCCCTTGTTCTCGACTATTTCCAGCTAGTGGAACGCGAAGGAGAATTGAAGAGAGCCATCCAGGACGAGCGGAGCTCGTCCCAAGTTGACGGGAGCAACTTTTTGGTCGACCTTGAAGCTGATCTTGTGGAAATGGAGATGGTGCGTGCCAAGATGAGGGATAGGGTGGAGGAAATAATGGAGGGAGAGATTGACTCCATCGTAGACGCCGAAGGGCTTGTCATCGGAGGGCCGATGAAGGCCGTTGGAATCCACTTTCCCCCGGTCGACTTCCGGCTGGAGGAGTCTCCACGTGTGCTGGTAGTATCTCCACGGGACCGTATTGAGATGGTCGATGGCATTCTGCTCATACCCGGCATCACTGTAGATGAGAGGGAGGCACTGGAGGAACGTGTGCTTCATGAAGAGGACCTTTCAGTGCTGGTGCAAGCCACAGGAGGCGTGGCTACGTATCCGGCGGTCGTCTCCCCTCACTCCTCGCTGAGGGGCATATTCATCACGGCAGCCCACGAATGGCTGCACCACTACCTCTTTTTCCACCCTCTTGGCCGTACCTACGGGACGGACTCCGACATGACATCACTCAATGAGACGTTAGCGACCATCTTTGGCAGGGAGATTGGTGAGCTTGCGTACAGTAGCTTTGAAGCAACCCCGGTGGTGTATATACCGCCGCAGATGGGTGAAAGTCTTCCTACGTCGGAGGATGAGTTCGATTTCCGTGTGGAGATGCACGCGACTCGCTTGGGGGTTGAGGAACTGTTAGGAGATGGGAAGATAGAGGAGGCGGAGCAGTACATGGAGGATAGGAGACTCTTCTTGGCGGACAACGGCTACTATATACGCAAGTTGAATCAGGCCTATTTTGCCTTCCACGGCACGTATGCCGACAGCCCCTCGTCCATTAGCCCCATCTTTGACCAGTTGATCACATTGAGGGCCGCCAGTCTGTCCCTGGGTGATTTTGTGAAGGCGGTTGCTGCCGTCTCAAGCTACGAGGAGTTCATGGAACTTCTGGAAACAGTGGATACCCCCCAGTAGCTAGCGCTTCCATGCCAAAGGAGCTTCTGTCAGGATGGTTCAAGGTTGCCGTGAGCGTGAATCAGGTTGACTATGTCCTTGTCGGTGTGCGTACCATCATCATTCAGGAGTAGGATTCAATGCTCCATGGTCTCTAGGTGCTCACAACGATGACGACTGTTCTGTTGATCACCGCAACGTGAGTCTACCGACGGGCCACCGCTTGAATACAGGTTCTTTGCAGGACAAGTAAGCCGTTCCGGCCTCTCTTTCCTTGTAGCCTTTAAACGCCCTGTGATATTATGGCAGCGAGTCTTATTTCGTTCGATGCCGTGGAGGAAACTGCTTGGCGTATGTCCCTTCCCTGAGAGTCGATGTGCAAGTTTTTCCAGCCTTCGCGCGCAGGCTATCCAAGACTTGGCTGAGGGAAGTGACTGAACAGGCATTGGAGAGCCAGGGCGATGGAAAGCCCATGAGGATTAGTCTTGTCATTGCGGACGACGAAACTGTGCATGGTCTCAACCGTGACTACCGAGGCTTGGACGAGATTACCGATGTTCTGGCCTTCCCTCTTTGGGAGTCCAGGGATAACGAAGCGCAGGGTTCCGACGGGTTTGTCTTACCATCGGAAGAAACAACACCTGTTGGGGAGATTGTGGTTTCATATCCACAGGCAGCAAGACAGGCCAGAGATGGAAAGAAACTCCTGAGGGCAGAGATGGCGTTGTTGATAGTTCACGGGGTGTTGCACCTCCTTGGATATGACCATGCCGATGCTCAGCAGGAGAGCCATATGTGGGCCAGGCAGGACCAAGTTCTGGAAAAAGTCTCCATTAGATAGGAGCGCGTTAAGAGTTGCCTCAGGTATTCTATCGAAAATGGCGTCCTCAATCGCTGGGCGATGTCATAGGCCAGGACCACGTGACCAGGACTCTAAAGCAGGCTGTAATCCAGGGACGGATAGCCCATGCCTACCTCTTCTGCGGGCCGAGGGGCACGGGTAAGACCAGTACTGCCCGCATTCTTGCCAAGGCTGTCAATTGCCTCAACCCTTCTGAAGGAGAGCCGTGCAACCAGTGTCATATCTGCGAGGCGGTCAACGATGGCAGGGCACTGGATATGGTGGAGATAGACGCCGCCAGCCAGCGTCGTATAGACGACGTGCGTAATCTGAGGGAGAAAGTTCACTTCACCCCTGCCGAGGCTGCTTACAAGGTCTACATTATTGACGAAGTGCATATGCTGACCTCCGAAGCATTCAACGCACTGCTCAAAACCCTGGAGGAACCTCCGTCTCATGCCATCTTCATCCTGGCTACCACTGAGGCACACAATGTCCCTGCAACTGTGGTCTCAAGGTGTCAAAGGTTCGACTTCCATCGCATATCACAGGAGCATATTGAGTCACGCCTTGCCCAGCTATGCGAAGGCGAGGGGATTGAGACCGAACCGCAGGTGTTGAAGGCACTTGCACGCAACGCCTCTGGTAGCCTGCGTGATGCCGAAAACCTTCTTGAGCAACTGGTGGTCTCCTACGACTCCAACATAACACTGAGCCAAGTGAGGGAGATGCTTGGCCTTGGAGACGATGAGATGGCACTAAACTTGGTGGATCACATCCTCAGAGGGGAAGCCCGAGAGGGTCTCAGGATTATCAATACCGTGGCAGACCAGGGGTTGGACCTGCGCCGTTTCCATCGCCAGCTTGTTAACCAGCTGCGCAGCGTCTTGCTCATGAGCGTGGGTGTCGGCGAAGCCCTAGAGCATACCCCTGAAACCCTGGGCACCATGAAAGCGATTGCACAGGCCTCCACCACTGAGCGCATTCTCAAGGCAGTGAGGGCATTTGAACAGGCCTTTCCAAGGCAGGACGGCCCGTCCACTCTGTCTCTGGAATTGGCTCTTGTGGAAGCGTCACTGGATGGCGAATCGGTTCGTACGGCATCGTCTGCAACTGTGAGCCAAGAGCCGTGGGTAGAAGCACCACAGCCAACTCAGAGACCCAAAGAGACGCCCAGAGAAACAAAAAGCGAGATTCCAGCCGTGACCGAGTCGTCAGTGTTCAGCGAGGAAATTCAAGAATCACCACAGGAAACGGAAGTTTTAGCAACACCTGTTGAAGAACCACCTCTCACACCTGCGCCAGTAGCGGCGGCGGCTTCTTCTGCGGAGGGCGCGCCGTCTGTGGAAGAAGTGACGTCACAGAGCAACGGAGTCATTCAATCCGAGCAAAAGTCGTCGGTGATGCCGGAGATTTTGGATGGGAGCTTTTCGGATTCCCAGTGGGATGCAATTCGCAAGGCCACCAAGGGCCTGAAGCACAATAAGTTCAACATAGCCGCGCTACTATTGGACTGCGTGAAAAGGTACACGGAAGATGGTACCCTTGTGTTGGTGTTCAAGACACGTCCTAACATGGAACGGTTGCAAGGTGAGATGGAGAACCCGGATACACGTAGGCTCATAGAAGAGACTGTTGAACAGGTGACCGGCACGGCTTATAAACTTCGATTGAGTCTTGTAGACCAATCAAGCCCTGTGGGGAGCGCTCCTAGGGGCCATCTTGTAAGGGCTGCCCGAGCCATGGGCGCTCACATTGTAGATGAAGTCGAATCAGAGGAGAAGTCCAATGAATAAGAACATGCTACGCCAAGCCCAGCAGATTCAGGCCAAGCTGGCCAAAGCCCAGGAGGAACTGGATGTCGCGGTGGTGGAGGCCAGCGCCGGTGGAGGTGTTGTGAAGGTGGTTGTCACAGGGAAGCTGAAGATAGTGTCCATTGAGATATCCCCGGAGGCTGTGAACCCGGAGGACGTGGAGATGCTACAGGACCTTGTTCTGGCTGCCACCAACGAGGCGCTGGACAAGGCACAGGAGCTGGCACAGAGCAGCCTCAGCGCCATAACCGGTGGTATGAAAATTCCTGGGTTGATGTGACTTTAATCAGAAATCCAAGAAACCAGAAAACCGAGTTTTAATCAACCAATGACCTACGACTTTCTTCCATCGGTGGCTGCGCCCCTTGCACGTGTGATACAGGAGTTTCACAAGCTCCCTGGCATAGGCCCAAAGAGCGCCCAGCGCCTAGCCTACTACCTCATACGTATGCCGGCAGATGAGGCACAGTCCTTGGCCGAGTCCATTCTTGCGGTGAAGGAAAAGGTGATTTTCTGTGGAGTGTGCCAGAATATCACCGAGAGCAGTCCGTGCTACCTTTGCTCCCATGAGAGTAGGGACAGATCGCGCATATGCGTGGTGGAGGAACCACTTGACGTCCTTTCCCTGGAGAGGACACAGGCATACAAGGGGCTGTATCACGTGCTCCACGGCGTCATATCACCGGCGAGCGGCATTGGGCCTGAGAACTTGAAGATACGTGAGTTGCTGGAACGTCTGAAGGACAACAACGTCGACGAGATCATCCTTGCCACCAACCCCAGCTTGGAGGGAGAGAGTACCGCTATGTATGTCCACCGGCTTCTTTCGCCGCTGGTCTCCCGTGTTACGCGCTTGGCCCGCGGACTCCCGGTTGGGAGCGACCTGGAATATGCAGATGAGGTTACACTGAGCCGTGCCCTGGAAGGTCGTCAGGAGGTATAGCCAGCTCATGACGGTACAACAGAAGATATATAAAACTGAAGCCGTTGTTCTCAAACACTTTGCATTTGGCGAGGCGGACTACCTGCTGACCCTGTACACTCCCAACGCGGGCAGGCTAAAGGCGGTTGCCAAGGGTGCGAGGCGGGTTAAAAGCAAGCTGGGTGGTCACCTGGAACCCCTCATGCGTACCTCTTTTCTCATCACCAGTGGGTATAATTTGGACACAATTAATCAGGCAGAGGTGCTGGAGGGTCATCGCTCCGTGCGGGAAGACCTGGACAAGCTGTCCCTTGCCATTTATATGATGGAGTTGGTGGATGCAATTACACCTGAAGAGCAGGCCAACTATCCAATATATCGGCTTCTCACCGAAACTATGCGATCTCTGGCCGATGACGATTCGCCATTGCTGATGTCCTACTTTCAGCTTCGTCTGCTGGGCTACAGCGGATTTATGCCGGAGCTTTACAGGTGCGTGGAGTGTGCTGCAGTCTTGGAAGCAGGGCATCATCGTTTTGCCCCGAACCAAGGAGGAAGCCTCTGCGACTCATGCCATCCACTCAACGTAGCAGTTATACCGCTCTCTGTGGACACCCTCAAGGTGTTACGCTTCCTTCAGAAGGAGGAGTACACTGGTATGGTAGAGAGACTTCACTTGGAGCAGGGAACTCTGGTAGAGTTGGAACGGCTCCTGGAGACTATGTTGAGGCATGTCCTGGACAGAGAGGTCAAGGGATCCCGGTTTCGAGACCAGGTAGCTCAGGGTGTGAATTGGGACAGCGCTCCAACGTTAACCGCAATAAACGCCAAGAGGTAGGCATTTGACCGAAGAGTTGGGAGAGGGACTTTATCTTGCCACTGTAGGGATGGGCCTGGTGTTTCTTACCCTTGTGGCCTTCATGCTGATACTGTTTGCCCTTGGGAAGCTCTTTCCTGGCGAAGAGGTGGCCGAGGATTCCGAAACCGATGAAGCTGCCGCGGGTGCCGATGCAACAGAGCAAGCCGGACATGTCAGTGTACAACCGGTTTTTGTTGCTGCTCAGCAACCGGCAAGGATATCTGTAGGTTCGGGAGACGGCAGAATACCCGGTGCGAAAATAGCTGCAATGGCCGTTGCCATGTATCTGGCAACGGAGCAAGGCGAAAGCGTCGTGAATACCACTGCTCCGGCCGCGACGATGAATCAATTCCGGGGATCCAGCGTTTGGGCAATTCACGGCAGGGAATCGCTCAGGGAGAGTCAGGGGCACAGGCCACAGTCATACGGCCATAAGAGTCACAGCGCATATTCTCCAAGAGACGGATTGAGGTAGTAAACGATGTCCGACCAGTTGTTGGGAGCCTTTCCAGACATTACAGTAAGCGGCGTTGCCATGATTGTGATTGCCCTTGGCGTGATATATCTGGGAGTGGCCAGGAAATACGAACCACTGCTCCTTTTGCCCATAGGTATTGGTGTTCTGCTGGCCAATCTCCCGGCCACTGGAATTGCCGAAGACGATGGCTTCCTGGGGCTGCTGAGGCAGGCCGGGTTGGACAATGAGCTGTTCCCACTGCTGATGTTCCTAGGTGTGGGCGCTCTCACTGACTTTACCCCGATGCTTCAGAAGCCGGTTACGGTATTGCTGGGGGCTGCTGCGCAGGTCGGTATCTTCGCCGCGCTCATAGCTGCGCTGCTGTTGGGATGGGATATCAATAACGCGGGAGCGATCGGCATTATAGGTTCCGCGGATGGTCCGACCACCATTTTTGTTTCTACTCAGTTGGCCGACGTGGACCTGTGGGGGCCCATAGCCGTAGCCGCCTACTCCTACATGGCAATGGTACCCCTCATACAGCCTCCAATAATGCGCCTGTTGACTACAAAGAAGGAGAGGCTTGTTAAGATGGATTATCCATCACGTGCGGCTTCCTACAAGGCACGTGTTCTTTTCCCAATAATTGTCATTATTCTGGCCAGTCTTATAGCTCCAGAAGCCGCACCACTGGTGGGTATGCTTATGTTCGGCAACCTCCTGAGGGAGGTTGGAGTAGTGGACCGTCTTGCGAAGGCTGCACAGAATGAACTGATAAATGTCACCACTGTCTTTCTGGGCTTGACTGTCGGTTCTACCATGACTGCCGACCGATTTCTGGAGACCCGGACACTTGGCATATTTGCCATTGGGTTATTTGCGTTCTGCATTGCGACGGTCGCGGGAGTCCTGTTTGGGAAGGTCATGTACTATGCTTCCAGGGGAAAGATAAACCCACTCATAGGGGCTGCAGGAGTGTCGGCAGTACCCATGGCCGCCAGAGTGGCGCACAAGGTGGGTCGTGATGAAGACCCAGATACATGGCTGATAATGCACGCCATGGGGCCAAACGTGGCAGGTGTGCTTGGCTCGGCCATTGCTGGAGGAGTGATACTGGGAACGCTCCTTTAGTTGCATCGTGGTTAGATGGCTGACTCATTCCGATACCACAGAGGCATGAGTGGTTAATCTGGCACGACTGATAGACATTACCAATGAATTTCGCCGAGTTGTACAACACCGGACGCCCGGCCATCTCCTTCGAGTTGTTTCCTCCGAGGACTGAGAGGACATTGGCAGAACTCGAAGAGCGGCTACCAAGGCTCATTGCTCTTGGCCCCTCACTCATGACCGTGACCTATGGAGCGCTCGGTAGCACTCAGGGACGCACTCTGGAAATTGCCTCCAAGCTAAAAACCGAATACGGAATTGAGACCGCCCATCATCTCACATGTGTGGGGTCGAGCCGCGATGAGATTGAACTCATACTGGATGATATTCGAAAGCACAACATCGAGAATATCGTGGCACTTCGCGGTGATCCTCCAAGAGGCGAGACGGACTTTACACCGCCCAAAGACGGTTACAGCAACGGCAACCAGCTTGTAGAGCACATAAGCCGTTATGGAGGGTTTGGTATCGCCGTGGCCGGCTATCCGGAGAAACATCTGGAAGCTGTAGATTTTGAGACGGATCTCCGGAATCTCAAACGCAAGGTGGATAACGGTGCTGATGTGGTTATTACCCAGCTATACTACGACAACCGCAACTTCTATGACTTCGTGGAGCGGTGTAGGGCAATTGGTATTGATAAGCCGATCATTCCTGGTCTCATGCCAATATTGAACGTGGGTCAGATCAAGCGTATCACGAGCATGTGCGGGGCGACCATGCCGGGGGGGCTTCTACGACAACTTGAGGACGCGGGGGATGATGAGAATCGTGTCCATGAAATCGGTATAACACATACTGCAAACCAGGCTCTTGACCTGTTGCAGCAGGGTGTCCTTGGCATTCACTTCTACGTGCTGAACCGCCATTTCCATATTGCCGAGATTATGGAGCGCATCAAGCCTGAGTTGAAGTGAATCAGGGGATAAGCGATGCCTACACCGTGGCAGGTCTTGGAATTCCATCAGTCGCTACGTACTGATAGAGCGTTTATCAGACCTACGATGGGCATGATTGAACCGGCAGCGGCCGCACCGATAGACCTGATGTAGACCACGGAACTCCCTCGATACGCAACAACGCTGCTCAGAGAAGGAAATTATCCATCCCAGTCCTCCCTGTGCACCGTGTCTACATATATAGACACGGGAGAGGTGAGAAAAGCTCCTAGTCCAACTTGGAAAGGTCTACGAGCCTGACATTCTTGCTGCCAGGAGATAGGTCAAGCACAGCGACAGTGCCCGGCATCACCCTTTGATTGGGCCATGTTGCGCTTCCCGGGTTGACGAAGAGTATGCCGGCATGCTCTTCTATTAGGCTGATGTGGGAGAAGCCATAGACCACTATATCAACGGGCTTGCCGAATATCTGTGCTATGGCTTCCGGCAGAGAGGCGTCAGATGGAAACTTAGAGTCGATAACTCCGGGAACGATCTCCAACGCTTTTATGTGTGGAATAGATAACTCCTGTACGAGGCCGATAGTAAATCCATCTGCTTCCACCACACGGTCGTGTTCTGTGACCCTGGAGTCCCCTGTGAACTGTCTCTCAGCACCCGTCTCAACAGCCATCACCGGTGCTATTTCCTCCAGGTAGTCCAGGCAAGAGGGAATGAGGATGTCTCCAGCATGGAGTATGAGGTCTACACCCTCAAAAGCCACCTTTATCTTAGGGGAGAGTTCTGCCGATGGAACCTGTGTGTCTGCGATGAGACCGATTTTCATAGGGGGATGTCCTTTCTGCGTCTGGTGAACTGAATGTCCAATGTGCGCGTATGCCAAGAGCATGTCTGCATTGGACTAACGGGATTGTAGTGTCATACCATAGCCTCGTCAACCGATAAGTATCCCCAAACTTGGAGGAACTATGGCATACATTGAGCAATGGCCACTGCGTTTTGTTGCTTTCCACAGGTCTGACACCATGCCTGAGATAACAGTTGAGACTTCTCTGGATGAGACAATAGAGAGTATGTCTGAAGGAAACAGCGTAGTCCAAGAAATGATGGAGACTGCCACGGGTAGGTACGGGGCTAATGTGGTTTACATAGAGTTGCAGTAGCTTGGAGAAGACGGAACATGGAGCGCTATGGGCCGGTTCTATTCGGAAGGTGCTGCATAGGATTGTAGTCAACATCTGGTGCCAATAGGCACGTGTTATTGAAGTTACGCTGGGGCACTGATACAATCCAGAGCGTACGGACAATCGGGGATATAGCTCAACTGGGAGAGCGCGGCGTTCGCAACGCCGAGGTTGGGGGTTCGAGCCCCCCTATCTCCACCACCATAGTCGCAATACAACCATCGCCTGGGTGTCAGATTGGTCATATGAAAGTCATCGTCGCTCCTCAGGCATTCAAGGGTACGGCATCTGCTTCCGTAGTTGCCGATTCCATGTGCCGTGGCGTTCTTTTGTCCATGCCACATGCCGATGTTATCACCATACCAGTCGCTGACGGCGGAAGCGGCACTGTCGAAGCTCTGGTAACCGCCACGGGTGGCCGTTATATCACTTCTTCCGCTTACGACCCATTGGGTCGTCCCATTACCGCTCGCTGGGGCGTGTTAGGTGATGGCGAGACGGCGGTCATCGAGTCTTCGGCTGCTTCCGGCTTGGGGCTTCTCGAAGTATCAGAACGCGACCCGACAAAGACGACTACCAGAGGGACAGGATATCTTCTTAAGGCTGCGCTTGATGCAGGTTATAGACATATATTGATTGGACTCGGCGACAGCGCCACCAACGATGCCGGAGTCGGCATGGCTCAAGCTATTGGAATCAAGGCTCTGGATGGTGATGGAGTTGATATTCCCGATGGCGGAGCGGCATTGATGAGACTCTATTCCCTGGATATGAAGGACGCCCATCGGGGCCTCTCCTCTTCCACAATAACGGTGCTTTGCGACGTCACCAACTCCCTCTATGGACTGGACGGAGCGTCGGCCATTTTCGCTCCACAGAAGGGAGCGAATGTCCGCCAGGTCTCGCTCCTGGATGCCGCATTACACCACTTCTCCGACGTGGTTGAAGCGCAACTTGGACTCAGTGTGCAAGATATTCCTGGTGCAGGCGCGGCCGGGGGTCTGGGGGCTGGGCTTGTGGTCTTCTGCGGAGCGGTGTTGAGGCCGGGTTTCGAGGTCATCAGCAATACTCTTCACCTTGCGGAGTTGTTGGATGACGCAGACATTGTCCTAACAGGGGAGGGTCGCATAGATTCACAGACCGCCGGAGGCAAGGGAGTTTCCGGTGTTGCGGCTCTTGCAAAGGAGCAGGGTGTGCCTTTGGTTGCCGCGATTGTAGGCAGAAATGGACTGGGCGCGAATGAAGCGGCTACTCTTGGGATTGATGCAGTGTTTGTATTGGCAGGGCAATCGGCGAAAGCAACTGCCGACGCGGAGGCCACGCCACATTTAATTGAGGACGCGACTGCTAGCGCTGTTGCCAGTCTCCTTAATAAGGTAAACAATGATTTCTGAAAAACCGCGCGTATTTGTCACACGGAGATTGCCGCAGGAAATCCTGGATAGGCTAAATTCTCACTTTGAGGTTGACCTCTGGGACAGCGATTTTCCTCCCGACGCGTATAACCTGCGTGAGGGTGTGGCGAATGCTGACGGTATTTTCTGTCTACTTACGGATAGGATAGATGCTGTCGTTCTATCCACCGCGCCTTCCCTGCGCGTTGTTAGCAACATGGCCGTTGGTACCGATAACATAGACCTTGCCGCAGCGACCGTGCGGGGAATACCAGTTGGAAATACCCCGGGTGTCCTGACGGAAACTACGGCGGACTTTGCGTTTGCGCTTCTCATGGCCGCCGCACGTCGTATTGTCGACGGTGATAATTATATCCGCGCAGGTCATTGGAAGACTTGGGGGCCGAATGTGCTGTTGGGCCGCGACCTGTTTGGTGCAACCCTTGGAATTGTCGGGTTCGGGGCCATTGGGCAGGCAGTGGCACGCAGAGCGCAGGGCTTTTCCATGCGTGTCATCTATACGCGCCGCTCTGATGCACCTCAGCCACTCGGCATTGAGGCCACATCCGTGTCGCTAGAAAACCTGCTTCGAGAAGCGGACTTTATCTCTCTTCACGTTCCGCTCACCGACGAGACGCGGCGGATGATCGGCTCGCGCGAGATGGCGATGATGAAGGAGACTGCCATTATAGTGAATACGGCGCGTGGCGGGGTAGTGGACCAAACGGCTCTTGTGGCCGCGCTCAAAAGGGGACGGCCTGCAATGGCTGCGTTGGATGTAACGGTTGTTGAGCCAATAGATTCGCAGGATGAGCTTCTCACACTGTCGAACGTCCTAATCACCCCACACATTGCCAGTGCCAGTGTGGTTACCCGGCTTCGGATGGCGAATATGGCAATTGATAACTTGGTGGCTGGCCTATCTGGAGTGCCACTACCCAACTGTGCTAACCTGAATGTTTATCAGAGGTGAAAGAACCGCAGTTCACCTGCACTTGAGGGAAAGTCGGAACGGGTTGAATGAGGCCCATTGGTTACAGTTGTAACATTAATAAAACGGAGGAAAGAAAAGTGCCGAGACAAAACATACTCAGGCAGAAACTGGAAGCCGGAAAGCCCACTCTGAGCACACACATCAACAGTGTCTGGCCTGCGGAGGTGGAGGCCATCGGTAACACAGGTTTTTACGACTACGTGGAGTTTGTTGCGGAGTACGGCTCCTTCGATCTACACGACCTGGACAACCTGTGCCGCGCTGCCGAGCTTTACAACATGGGTAGTATGATCAAGGTAGACCAGAGTTTCATGCCGTACCTTACCCAGAGGGGTATCGGTGCCGGATTCGGCAGCGTCCTGTTCACTGACGTACGTAATATAGATGAGGTGAGGGAGTGCATCAAGGCCGCCAGGCCTGACCATCCCGACTACGGCGGACGTTATGGAGTGGCCACTAGGCGCAACTCTTACATGGGGTATGGCGGAACGCCTGAGTACGTTCAGTCCATAGCTGATACGGTGCTAGTGTTCATGATTGAGAAGAAGGGGGCACTGGACAACCTGGAGGAGATTCTTGAAGAACCAGGGGTGGAAATGGTCCAGTGGGGAGGGGCGGATTATTCGATGAACATAGGTCATCCGGCGGAACCGGACCACCCGGATGTCGTTGCTGCCAAGAAAAAGACATTCACCACAGCAATCAGGATGGGAGTGCCGCCAAGGGCTGAGATTGGCACTGCTGACCAGGCAAAGGAGTATCTGGACATGGGTGTCAGGCACTTCTCGGTTGGCACCGACCTTGCAATCCTGTTCAGCTTCTGGACGCGTGAGGGCGAGCAGATCCTGAAGGCATTGGAGGGACGATAGGCACCCATTGGGTCCGTGATCCTGTTGCCAGGAATGCTGTGATCAATCTACTCTCGCCGCGTTCTTGACGAGGTACGGGTGCAACTCCATACTTGAAAGGCACTTTACAAAAAATAAGAGCAAAAACAGAGAGAGGTTCCCAGATGACTATGACAGAACTGATTGGACCTAATCTAAAGCGTCTACACGAAAACCTGGTAAGTGCCACAATGGACCTGACTCACGAACAGCTTCATTGGAGGCCCTCAGAGGGCTGTAACCATATTGCATTTTCTCTGTGGCATTATGTGCGTACAGAAGATAACCTGGTTCGGTTTGTCCTGCAGGAGCGTAGAGCACCTGTGTGGCTGGAACAGGGCTGGAACGAGCGGTTCGGTCTCGACCGTGTGGCTCAGGGGACGGGCATGAGCCCGGAAGATGCCAGTGCAATACGCCTTTCATCTGCAGAGGAGTTCCTACCTTATATGCGTGCAGTCTGGCAGTCCACTGAAGAGTATCTGAGTTCAGTGTCAGATAACGATATGCAAAAGGTATTCACGGTTAAACCTTTCGGGGAAAGACCTGTCGTGCAGGTCCTGACGGAGAACCTGTTGACACATGGGTTCAGCCACCTGGGTGAGATGTGGGCACTCAGGGGGCTTCAGGGGATGAAGGGTTCGCCCATATAGGGAGCGTCACCTGTGCAGGTGAAAAGTAGCCCAACTTGCAGACCTGCGTAGTATGATTGACAATGATGTGTAGCGTAGATACCATCATCATTCGGTGTTGTCACAGGGCCTCCACAGTGGGCATTGGAAGTGTGGTTCGGTCCGTAATCTCTTGATCTACCGTTTAGGAGCATCAATATGGCACAGTTAAAAATAGCCTCTGGGAACGTTGTACAGGTACATGACAGCCTGTATGAATTCGTGAAAGACGAAGTTCTCAAGGGCACCAAATGGACAGTCGATCAGGTGTTTGGGATGCTGGGTGAACTCGTAAATGAGTTTGGTCCCAAGAACCATGAGCTTTTGGACGCCCGGGCGGCCTATCAGAGCAAGATAGACGCATACTACCAGAACAGAAGAAGCAAGGGGTGGAAACCAACCTCTGAGTCAGCGGATGGAGACGCTGAAGAACTTGAGAGGTTCTTGGTGGATATTGGGTACCTCAAGCCGTATAGACCTATAGATTTTCAGATGACCACGCCCCAGCTTGACCCAGAAATGGAACAAAACGGGCCGGAACTGGTTACTCCGGTGAGCAACGCCAGCATGGCGGTCGGTGGGGCCAATGCTCGCTGGGGGAGTCTGTACGACGCCTATTTCCTCAGCGACCTTCATTCGGAGATAGACAAGCAGGCACAGCGACCTCAGCGTCTTCTCATGGTTGTGAAGGAAACGAACGCATTTCTGGATGAGCACGTTGCCAAATGGGAAGGCAATGTGGGGTTTGGCGATATTGCCTCATATTCGGTGGCGGGGAGCGGCCAGGGAAAGTACGAGCTTCTGGGTCACACATCGGAGGGCAGGAAAGTGCGCCTACAGGAATCAGCCAAGTTCATTGGGTTCAACCAGGATGAAAAGCAGGAACTGTCCGAGTTCTTCTTGATGGATAACGGGCTGAGAATACAGTTGCAGCTCTATGAAGGCGGCAAGGTTAATGCCGAGAACGGACAGTTCAGGGATTTTATTGTTGAATCAGCTGTTACAAACATCATCGACTTTGAGGATTCGGTAGCGGTCGTTGATGCGGATGATATGGTCGTGGCTCTCCGGAATTATTTGGGTCTCATACGTGGAGATCTGCAGGCATACGGTTCCCGCGGCAATCCCAAGGCCATCAACTCCGATAAGACCCTAGTGGGCGTGGATGGCAGTGAACAGGCGTTGAAAGCAACAAGTCTTATGTCGGTCCGTAATGTGTCACTGCATATGTATACCGACATGGTGACTGTGGATCGACGGCACATCCCGGAGAGACTTATCGGAGTGTTGCTGACGACGCTTATTGCGACTTTACATGATAACGGATCCAATGGCGAAGCAAGAGAAGGCGAAGGTGAGACAGGCACACTGCCAGTTAGAGGCCCAAACAGCACCAAGGGATACGTTTACCAGGTGACTCCCAAATTGCAGGCGTCTGAGGAAGTAGCAGAGCAGGTAAGATTGTTTGAGTATATCGAGGAACGACTGGGCCTGGCAAAAGGGGTAATTCTCATTGGGATCATGAATGAAGAGCTTGGCATGACCTTGCAATTGGCCGAAGCTCTCAAGGCCGCTCAAAGCCGGACCTTTTTTATCAACACAGGCTTCCTGGACCGCACGGGGTCCCAAATAAGGGTGCAAATGCAGGCTGGTGCGGTCAATCTCAGGGACGATCTCACACAGGAGACGTATAATTCTAGCTACGAGCTGCACAACGTGGACGTTGGTATTCAGACAGGAATACACAAGCACGGAAAGATAGGTAAGGGTATGCAGGTCAGAAACCGTGCCATGGCGGAAATGCTTCAGAAAAAGATAGACCATCCCAGGTTGGGAGGGAATACCGCGTGGGTTCCGGCTCCGTACCCGAGTGACCTGCACTCGATGCATTACCACATGGTAGATGTTGATCAGGTGCAACGGGTCATGGAAGATTCCCCGGCGCTAAACATTACCAGAAAAGCTTTGCTGACGTTCCCGTTCTTGAAGGGCACGGAACTCTCCAAACAGGATGTCAAGGACAACTTGATAATGCGGTATGTTCACAGCATGCTCGCTTACGCAGAGCCGTGGGTGAATCGTGGGATTGGTTGCAGCGGGGTGCTGAACTTCGATCGGATAGAGGAAATGAAGGACAGGGCCACCGAGAGGATAGACGGCGCTGTGCTGGCGAATTGGAGGCTGCATGGCGTGATAAGCCAGGATGACCTTGAAAACGCGGTAAAAAAGGTGGCTGAAATCCTGGATGAGCAGAATGCAGGAGCGCCTGGTTACGTACCCATGATGGATACGCCACAAAAGCGTGATCAGATTCTGAACAATCCCGCAATTGCCTCTGTGCTAGAGGTCATTGACGAAGCACTGACATCTTCAAGTGCTTATGTAGAAATGGCACTGTTCACAAATCACAGAGCAATTAAAGCTGGTGCAAACTAGCAGTGTAATCCACTGGCTTAGGAGAGGTTCTTGTTCAACCCGGCTGAGAATAGACGCGCTGCAGGGACACAGTTCTTCACATCTTTGCAGCATCGTGACTATCGCTGGCTTTGGTTTGCTAACATCAGTGCAGGGTCTGCTCATTGGGCGCTGATAGTAGCCCGAGGCTGGCTGGTCTACGACCTGACGGATTCGTCCACACTTGTCGGCATTGTGACCTTTGCGGCAATGATACCCAACTTTCTAATCTCGCCGTTTGCCGGTCTGCTGGCGGACCGGGTAGACCGACGCCGATTGCTGGCTTGGACGTTCGGTTTGAACGCTGCCCATAATCTGCTACTCGCAGCCATAACTATTGCAGGACTCATAGAGGTGTGGCATCTGGTGGTGCTGTCACTCATCAATGGTTCTGCAAGGGCGGCTCAGATGCCGGCTTCTGGGTCTCTGCTTCCAAACCTGGTGCCTCAACGTCATTTGCTTAATGCAATAGCTCTCAGCTCGGCAACCATACACGGTACACGACTCCTAGGGCCGTTGCTGATAGCTCCGCTCCTGATTCCGGTTGGTCCTGGAGGTGCCTTTGTCCTCTGCACGGTGCTTTATTGTCTGGGCTTGGTTCAGGTGTCGTTGATTCGCATGACGTCCACAGGCATTGTGGAATCTGAGAAGGGGATACTTAAGAACCTACTGGCAGGGTTGAGTTACGTCTATCATCACCATTTACTGCTACCGCTCATGGTGTTGATTGTGGCCCACTGTGCTTTGACTATGTCCTTTGAATCGTTGCTTCCGTCTCTCGCGAGGGAAAAATTTGAGGCTGACGGGGCTGGTTTCAGCTATATGATGATGGCAGTGGGTGCGGGCGCACTGGTTGGTGTCATGAGCCTAACGAAGGTACAGACGGACAATGTCAGGGGTCGGTTGCTGCTTGTGGCCGGAATCATAAGCGGAGTGGCACCGATTGCCCTGGCTGTATCGCCGAATTTGCCACTGGCACTTCTTGCAGCGGCGGCAATGGGAGCTTCTCAAGGAATCTATATGACCCTCTTCACCACAATTGTGCAGTCCATAGTACCCGATGGAATAAGGGGGCGTGTCACCAGCATAAGCAATCTGCATATCGGCGGGTTCATGGCGGGCACAAACCTGTTGAATGGCTCATTGGCTGACATTGTAGGCGTGCAGACAATCCTGGTTGTGACGGGTGTGGCATTCCTGGTGATCATTCCCGTGAGTTTTGCCAATCTCCACGTCAGACGGGTCTACTTCGTAGGCGCCACCTCTATGGCTACGGCGAGCTAGAGTTACAATTCGCACGGTGCTGTCTTACGAAAAATTGGATGGACTGGGCCTCATACTTGCGCTACAATCGTCAACGTATTCTGCGTGTGCCAACTTATTTTGTAAGGGAGGTGTGAGTTGCCCAAACAGTCCCCAGTACCTGAAGAGTTGGACAAGCCATTCTGGGAGGCTTGTAACGAGGGCAGGCTGGTGATTCAGCACTGCAAAACCTGCGACACGTTGCAACACCCGCCAAAAGAGGCATGCTCGAAATGTGAGTCAGGCGAGAATCTCGAGTGGCGAGAGATGAGCGGGCGCGGCAAGATATACTGCTACGGAGTGATGTACGACAGCCCGGTGATAACCCTCGCGGTCGACCAGCCATTCAACGTGGCAGTAATACAGTTGGAAGAAGACCCCGGTATCAATATGCTTTCCCACCTTCCCGGAACTCCGGTGGATCAGGTGCCGGTGGGAGCCAATGTACAGGTAGAGTTTGAGACTACCCCGGCTACAGGTCAGAAAGTACCCGAATGGCGGGTTGTGGGCTAGACCCATCATCTAGAAGATACCATAGACACACACATAAGGGGTGAACAATGCCAGTGGAAACTCAGATGGCTCCGGATTCAATATATCGAAGCACAGAGGGACTTGGGGTGTGGGAACATAAGGGAAAGGTCGCTGCTGTCGGCATAGGGATTTCCCCTACTGCCCGGCGTTGGGACGAGAGCACCGAAACAAGCCTAGGCGCCTGGACCATCCTCGCGATCCAGAACGCCATAGATGACGCAGGCGTTTCACCGGACCAAGTTGATGGACTCGTTCTGACTCCCGAGACCTCGACAGGGTCTCCTTGGCCAACAGATAAGTCCATTCCAGAGGACTTCCTCAAGACATATCAGTCCACTGATAATCCCCTGGACGGTATTGCCCAATTGAGTTCGGAGTGGATTCTCAAGAACATGCCCGAGCTGACGAACATCAAGTTCGTTATGTATGCTCCAGTTTGTATGTCCAATGCCTTGGTCGTTGCTGCACAGGCCGTCGGCGACGGACTCACCAACACATGCCTGGTGGTGAGAGGTTGGCATAACTTTGGAGGTCGATACTACGTGGGGCAGGGGGTTACCGCCGGCGAAACCATTTCCGGGCCTGGCAAATGGAGCACTATGTGGGGCACTGTGGCGTGTTATACAACGGCCATGGTATTCGAAGCGTACTGTCGTAAGTACGGCAAGAACCACGATATGATGGCGCCATTCGTGGTGAACGAAAAGAGGAATGGGCTGCTGCTTCCAGAGGGCTACTGGGCCCAGCACAGGCCGGAGCCACTGACAGCGGAGGACTACCTGTCTGCGCGGTGGATAGCCAAGCCGGCGAACCTATATGACAACGATCTGCCCATTTGTGTTTCAGCGGCCTTCATATTCACGACCGCTGAGCGGGCCAAGGATATGAAACAGAAGCCGGTCTACATTCTCAACCACGCGAGGACTCTGCCTGCGTCAAGAGGTGTTGTTCCAACACTGGATGACTGGCAAGATGCCAGCGACAGCACGGGCCGCAAGCTCTACGAGGGCGCAGGGATTGGCCCCAAAGACCTATCCTTTGAGAATATGTACGACGGCTTCACTCTTTTCCACCAATTCCACCTGGAGGGCCTCCGGTTCGCCGGCGTGCAGAGAGGAGAAGCTCTGGACTTCTATCAGACAGACATTAGCATTGAGGGGCCGAATCCCGTCTCGCCCAGCGGCGGCAATGCTGGCGGCGGACGCACCCGGTTCTGGCTGCATGTCGATAGTGTTCAGCAGTTGCAGGGACGTGCGGGAGCACGACAGATTACAAAGAAGGCGGAGATAGGCGTATCAGGTGCATTCATGCCTGATTTCAGCTACTCCCTGATTTGGAGTGCCACTCCAGACTAAGCGTCTGCGTGTGACAATAGCTCAACTAAACTGAAGGCCTGTTCGCCCATCCAGCGGCAGGCCTTCAGACGTTGTGGGAACCTGTGTTATTGGAGAGCAACTCAGCCTAGGCAACTTTAGAATAAGGCCAGTGGGGATACGCGGAACACTCGTAACGAACCTGTCCCAATGCACATGCGCAACTCTTCTTGTGGAGTAACCAATATTGGAACGTGATACTGTAATCCAGACAAGTGGTTTAACCAAGGACTATGGATTGGATAGGGCACTGTTAGACCTAGACCTAAACCTAGACCTAGACCTGGAAGTCACCAAAGGAGAGATATTTTGCTTCCTTGGCCTCAATGGTGCAGGAAAGACAACGGCAATAAAATTGCTGATGGGGCTGATATTCCCGAATGCTGGTTCAGCTAACGTATTGGGAATGGACGTGCATGCCCAGTCCATCGAGATTAAGAAGCATGTAGGTTACGTCCCAGGAGAACTGCCCCAGTTTGGCGGGCTCAGCGCTTCCTAAGTAGTAGCCTGCATCGCTGGACTTACAGGTGTGATAGACGCATCTCTAGTTGAAGATATGGTCAAGCGATTTGACCTGGACTTGAGTAGGAAATGCTGGGAGCTGTCTCCTGGCAACAAACAAAAGCCTGTTTCTGGGTGAATTGGTACAAACAATGGTACAGTCGGGGTGGAAGAAAGCCCACAGCATGTCACTGTGATTTCATTTCGTATCTAAAAAATTATGGAGCTGAAGGGATTTGAAACATTGGCCCCATGCATATCATTAAGTAAATAGAAGTAAGGTGTTGTAACTTGCTATAGTAGCAATTCATGGTCATAGTAGGCAAAAGGGAGGTAGCACTCAATGAGTAAGGCTACTTTATCAACTTTGGAGAAAGTCTTCAGCTTCCCTCATCCAGCCAACGAATACGCCGCCCGCATGGTCGCTGGTATGGTGGTGACATTATCTATTGTAATCGTTCTCTTAGACGTGCATTGGCTGATGTTCTTTTTGGCCTATGGATTCCTTGCCCGTGTACTTACCGGGCCTACCCTGAGTCCAATGGGTTTATTGGCTACCAGGGTCTTCGCTCCCATATTCCATCTTAAGAAGCCAGTTGCAGGTCCTCCTAAGCGGTTTGCGCAGGCAGTTGGGCTGGCATTTTCAACTACAGCCCTTGTACTCCACTACGGATTTGGTCTGGCGATAGCAACTAACGTGGTTTTAGGCATCCTAATCTTCTTTGCTGCTCTGGAGGCTTTCTTTGGATTTTGCACTGGTTGCTTTGTCTTCGGATACCTTATGCGGTGGGGGGTTATTCCAGATGACGTCTGTGACAGGTGCAATAACTTTACCCTGCTGCCATCCCCTCGTCAGGAGAGGTAAGGTGGGACGCTATATTCCCAAGCCCCTCACACACCACCCCACGTACCTAAGCCACCATGGGGACTCCTAGACGTTAGATTCCATCGAACATGTTTTGGTTGACAAGACATGGACATATTGTACACGGGAACAGAATCTAAAGTCTAAAGACACTATCTATACTCCGACACTCCACTCACGTGGTTTGTCGTCAACTCCTTGTAGAATCCAGTGTGCGATAACCACCAATACAAGCAAGCCTAAGACTGCGACAGGACGTCCTAGTCCTAGAGTATCTGCAATCAACACCCATAGAACAGGCCCTATAACGCTCGCAAAGCGACCGACCATACTGTATATCCCAAAGAATTCGCCGATGTATTTAGGTGGCACTAGGCGCACCAGATACGGACGATCGGCACACCATGTGCCACCTAAAGCAATGCCAGACAGTGGAGCAATAATCCAAATCGAGTTGCTTGGAAGGCTGAGTAAAGGAACTGCAGAAATCCCCACAAGCACAATCATCCAAAGGTATAGTACTAAGTTGAGTGATTTCTTTGGGCCTATTGAGTCAACTATAAACCCCCAGGCGAAGGATCCTAAGATCGCCGCTAAGATGGACGTAGCCAAGATAATTTGTACTTGAGCATCACTGAAGCCAAGCTCATTAGTCACATATATGCCCATGAATATGATGAGTGTATTCACCGCATCCGCGTAAAACACCCGCCCTATCAAGAAACGCGATAATCCTGGGAATGTCCGAGTTCTTGCGAAAGTTTTTCTGGTCTGGGCTGCGGAACCTATTAAAGTTCTAAAACCTATTTGAAATGGCCCTGCACCTCGTTCTTTAACGAAGACGAAACATGGAATTGCGAATATCAAGAATAGTATGGCTGTGACCTTGAATATTCCAACGCGTCCTATAGTATCTAGCAGTATCAAGCCACTAACGGCGCCTATCAATGATCCAACATATCCTAGGCCAACCCCAAATGCTCCCACTTTACCGCGATTCTGGTCTGTGGATATTGTTCCAAGCAATGCATCATAGAAAATGAGCCCTGACTGAAACATATAATTGGCCACTACAAATATAACTAGGGATGTGGAAAGGCTGCCCTCCCCTAGGAAGAATGTGAAAAACACGCAACAACATGTTGTGACGATTAGAAAAGGTATCCGGCGTTTGGCTTTGTCTGACATAGCACCAAGCATAGGAGCTGTCACAAGAACCAATAACATTGATATAGCGTTTGCATAACCGTAATTGGAGTCAGATCCTCCCATATCATTTATGACCCACAAAGCAAAATGGATAGATACGATGTTAAAAGAGAACATCGTATTGGCTAGATCGTATAGCGCCCAGGAGATTATTGCTGTCCTAGAGGTGTGAGGCCTGTTATTAGTCATAGTTGCTCCTTCTCAAACACTTGAATAAGTATAGCGAAGTCTACTTGCTATCATTTATGGATCAGTAATGAAATTTAAGTCCATTTAATCAGCGAGCTTGGAGCCTTCGGGGTTAATGCGCCAAACTACTTCTATAATAGCGACTGTTAGTATGACGGACCCCGCCTAAGAGAGCACATAAATGATATAATTTTTCTGTGCTCTTATATAGATTAATTTAGAAAGGAAGTATAGGCAATGAGCATTAAGGTAATCATTTCCTTCGAAGTAGAAGACTTCGGTAAGTTTAAGTCAGTATTTGATGCCGGGGATAACGTGCGGAATGAAGCAGGGATCACATTAGAGCTTCACAAAAATATGGATGCTCACAACAATGTGTGGGTCATTGGCGCAGCATCATCCAAAGAAGCATTCACTGAGTTTTTAACAGATCCATCTGCTCAAGAGCGTATGAGAAACGGAGGAGTCATTCAGCCTCTAAATATCACATTTCTGGAATCTTGACAGCCTTACTCTGTATTGTCATTGTCCGTATAGCGACAACAGTTTGTCATTTTTGGTCTAGGCTAACCCCTAGGAATATTTCATTGATTACATAAGGAGAACAATATGATTGATGGATCACTTAATATTAAGAGACAGGAAATAATAGAACGATTGAAATCTATCAAATTAGAATACGATAGATGTTCAGATGTAAAATCTGATATTGCTTACAGAGGCTCTGAATGGTCAGTTTCTGATTTATTGAGACACACTATAGGGAGTTACGGGGGCATGGTGGTAAGGATATTGGATGAAAAAGAACCTAATTTGAATCCAAACGGCTACGACCGAGATGCATCGTGGTCTAAGGAGCGGAATTCATTTTTGGACGAGATTGAAAGCTATATTAACATTGCGACTGCATTAACCGATGATCAGCTTCCTAGGACCGCTATTTTCTCCGGTACTACCATTACTATCATCGATATGATTGAGAGAGTCGCAAATCATTACGATGAGCATCTAGCACAATTAAGGGATGAAGTCAGAGTAAGAGAAGGGCTTGCTTAATTTCTGGAGACAGTAAACCACAGAATATACTAATTATTTGGAGTGGAAAGTCGTGCAGTAGTAAAAAGAGACCTCTCAATGTAAGGAGAGGTCTCTTTTTACTACTGCAGTGTTTGTGGGTCTGAGGAGATTCTAATCCACCTGACACACTACTGATAAAGCCTAACCTACACTTATTATGACACGTCATCCGCATGCCATGGAACGAGGCAAACATTTTATGGTTGCCTTAGGGCTTTACCCTAATAGTATGGTTTATGTGAGATACGTTGCTACAATACTGCAAAATCTTTGAGAACAACTTCATGCCGGTCCATTAAGCTTATTCAGCTTTACTGTCCACCATTTGTGTGGTGAAGTGTAACTGCGCTCCCCTTTCCAATCGTTGTGATACACCCCACGATAGCGTTCTGGTAGCAAGGCTGCTATCTGTTTCATAATTGTGTCAGTAGCGGATTCGACATTTTCTCTGCGCCTGTTTTCTCTTGCATCTGGTACTAGAGAGAATGGCTTGCCTATAGTTACTCTAAATGTACCTCTTGGATAACATATTCGTAGCCCATTCCCTACGGATTCTGTGCCTATAATGCCAACTGGTAGAATCGGTGAGCCTGATTTCATTGCTATCATTGCACTTCCCAGCATTGCCTCGCCTAAAGCAGTTGGGTTCTTAGCACCTTCTGGGAATATTCCAAGGGCTCCATTCCGGTTAAGGATAGCAAGGCTGTGGTTGATTGAATAAAATTCCCTTCCATTTTCATTGATTGGAAAGGCTCCATAGGCTCTGGAAAGGTGGGATATTATGGGCTTTTGGAATAGTTCGGCTTTTGCCATGAATTCAACACGCCTTGGGATGCTTGCGTTTAGTATGCCTGCATCTATGTCACTTATGTGGTTGGCTACTACAATTAGCGCTCCTTTTCGTGGGACATTCTCCCTGCCACTCACTTCCCAGTCACCGAATATACGCAATGCACTTTGCATGAGTAGGTTTGATGTTGTATAGACTATGCCCATCTATTGTTCTCTTTCAGATTTAAGTGAAACCTTCGGTAATACAGCTCAGGAGTAGACGATACGTACTTCATTTGTTAATGGATGGAAAGAGCCCATAGCAAGGACATAGAAGAGATCCTACATAGAGCTTGCGTAAAACGCCACAAAAGCAAATGCCACAATCATTAATGGCCCTATTAGCACCGAGATGCATTACATTGCCAGTATTATTTGGTATTTCTGAAGCTATCAAAACGTCATTCGCTATTGGCTGAAAATCCATAGTTCATTCTTTATTAATTATTAATGAGGATGTAATTAAGGCTTATATGGCTGTTGTGATGGAGGTGAGAGATATAGCTCTATGAGCCCAGCTGTACATAATTTTCCATGAGGCTTTCAGCAATCAGGTCTTCATACCGTTAAGAACAGAGCACAGATGAGCAGGAGTCACTACTTTCATAAATCTGTGTCCGCTTCCAATGTTGCAGGGTGTTTCTTAGGTAAATCGAACGCTTCTGAGATCAACTCAAAAGATCGCAATCGGTCTTTAAAGTAATAGCAGTTGGTGACAATGCTCACGTCGGTCGTTTGATAAACTTTCGCGGCTTCCAATATTTGATTCTTAACTGTATCTTGGGAACCTCGTATGGAGTGTTTGTTAACTTGTTCCAAATGTTGTAGTTCGGAGGGTGTGAGTTTGATTGAGGAAGCTTCCTCAGGAGCGATCATCGGCCCACGTGTACCCCTTAGGGTGTTGATCCGTGAGATGTCTCTGCTGGATCCTATGAATTCTGCTTCTTCGGAGGTCTCGGCACAAATCACCTGCAATGCTACATTAAATTTTGGGCTGGTAAGATATCCGGATGGGCGGAACATTTGCCTGTATAATTCAGCGATCAAAGGGCCATGTTCAGCAGTAGTACCAAAGAAATCTGCAAAAGAAAAAGGCAAACCGAGGACCGCGGCTAATCTGGCACTGTAGTCGCTAGAACCAAGTAACCATATACCTGGCATTGAAAGCGGCGGCGGACCGGGTTGCGATTTTATATGCGAGAAGACGTGTTCATCGGGCAGGGTTCCCGACAGGAATCCGACCAAATCAGTCACTTGTTGTGGGAATGCCTGAATGTCTGCAATTTCTCTTGGGTATGATAAAGCTCTCGCGGTATCCTGATCGCTACCAGGAGCTCTCCCAATACCCAATTCGATTCGATGTGGGTAGAAAGATTGCAGTACACTGAAGGTCTCTGCCACTTTGAATGCTGAGTAGTGTGAAAGCATGACTCCGCCACTGCCAACAATTATGCTGTGAGTCTGAGAAGCTATCTGACCTACTAGAATTTCAGGCGCGGTTCCAGCATATCCTCCTGAATTGTGGTGTTCAGCAACCCAGTATCTATGGTACCCAAGCTTTTCAGCAACTTGTGCAAGGATAACGGTCTCGTGCAGTGCTTGCTGTACGGTACCTCCCTGCCTAATTGGAGATTGATCTACTATTCCAAACTCTAGTTCATCCATTGGTTGACTTTCTGTATGGGAAAACTGTCATATAATAAATGCCATGGGTAGGTGGTTAAGCCTAAACATATGCATCAAGGCATTAACCTAGAAAGTATCTGTGCTTAAACTGTCTTTTCGTGTAAATGACTGTCATTCTGTGTTTGGTGTGCGAATGGTGAACAAGGCTATGTTATAACACCCCAATAACCGCTTTGCTGGTCTTTGTGATATATCTACGGACTTCCACTGAATATGCGTCTCGGGGACATGAAGATAAATCCCACTTTGTGATTAGCGTACCATGGGACTCCCAACCCCCTGAACCCTTTCCACATTATAACCCGTTGTCAAATTTATAAAACAAAGGCCTCAGCATGCCATTGTGGTCTTATTTCGCATCTAAAAATGGTGGACCTGAAGGGATTCGGCCCTGCTTGCAAAACTCGTGTTGTGACATCTCAGGCAGTATCTTTGTATCTACAGATGAAGGCAAGCACGCCTGTACTTTCTCCTATTGTCTCACAATTTCTCCCCCTGTTGGTACAGTAAATTCTGTCTTTGTTACTATGGTTCTCGTCCTTGGATTTACACTTGTTGGCCAAATGTAAGGTTGCGAAGAGGAAAGAGCCCTCTACAAAGTAGTCGTGTTGCCACACAATGGTAAGTGCCTAATGCTGGGTACGACGCACGTTACTGTGGGACATCTCCCTGACATTATCTTCTCTTGCACTTGGCCACGTTCAGCCATCACTGCATCTATGCCTAAGGCGCTCAGATGGTGGGTTAATTCATCTCTAGACTTGTCACCCAATGCTTCATTCATGACATGTGTCCCATAATACACAGGGCAGCTTTCTCATGTGATGATGCGGAAACGGAGGAAATGAGAAAGTGAGTATAGGCTGTCTACAACTTACCTGCATCGAGGATGCTAATACCGTGGGTGTAGACGGGCACTATCAAGTCAGCTAGTTCAATGCGTCCCATCTCGCCAAGCTCAATATACAGTTCTGCTTCAGTAGGCCTATTGGGTTGGTGGTACATCTGATTGATGTAACAGTAAAATCCATACCAGTTGAAAGGCTGGTCTATGGAATCAGCACCAAGCAATGCCTCTGTAAGGGCTTTACGGGTCCACTGATTAATCATGCCAAGATTATATGCGACTCAGATGACTATGGCAAAAACGGTATGCTGATGTCTATGTATTCTGTCTTCTTGCTCATGTAGATAAAGAGATGGTTAACCCGATGGATGTTAGCCAGTGGGAATGCTATGATCTAAGGACTGATGGGCACTTTGGTGATGCTCAGAGCATTTCCTTAAGGGACTTACTTAACCGAAGTAAACAATACGGTTATTCTGAATTGAGGCAGGGAGTTCGGAATTTGACTAGGTTACCCAACATCCTGGCAATTAATCTTACCAGCGTCTTAGCCAACCACACCATGTCTCCACGGTATATCACTGATGGGTTATAACGGGTGTAGGGTTCCCCAGGAGGCGATGAGATGAAGCTGAAGACTATACCCTACTACTGCTACTGTCAACACTGATGTTGCTGCTGGTAGGTTGTGGTGGGGGAAGTCAGGCGGTTGATACACCGACCCCTGAAACCAACCCAACTGAAGCTCCAACCACGGTACCAGCAGCAACGAAGGCCCCTGAAGTGGTATCCATTCCTTTGAAGACGGCATCTTCAGCTACTCCTACCTCGTTGAACACAGCAAACTTTACGCCAGTGATGCCGACTCCAACGGACATTGAATTGAACTCTGTGATGAAAGAGGAACTGCTTGCGCTGGCAAATAATCGGGACGCATGGTTCTTGGCCAGCGATATCACCACCGAGGCGTTGGAAGGGTTGTATGGTAGCTGGTCTGTAATATGCCGAAATCAGACTTCCTTGGCTGACTACAAGGAGGTGGTATAAGGCCTTGGGTTCTGGAGATTCTGGAGATGGAGTTAAAGGATGCCCAAGAAGCCAAACGATATTACAACGTAGACAGGTGGAGTTTTCCATGGGCTTACGTCGAAAAAACATGGAAGCTTGACGACAAGATAGTCTTAGGCCCTGAAGTCAGGTGTACCTAATAGAATCAGGTACGTGGCGCTATCACGACTGTTAAGTCAGCCGCAACATAATGTTGGCGTGGCGATTCGCAGTTTCGTATGCCTATCAAGAAGGCCCAGGCCGACCGACGGCAGGCTATCTCACAACAGCCTTATAATGTTTCATGGCATCCTCCCAGCGGAGAACGACCCATTCCCCACACAAACGCCTCTGCCCTGCGGCATACCCCTGACGGGTTATAATGGGGTGAGGGTTGTATAGGGCTTTGCAAGCGTAGGACGGTTAGAGGTTAGAATCCTCTACTGCCCACCATATATTATATTCGCTACAACAACAGGACTATATGTAAGGAGAGTCTAAAACATGGTTCCTCAAGGTACGCATAGCATGGTAGACAGGATGATAGGAGCGTCCCGACTTAACGTACACATATTCGAAGAGGTGGAGGCAGACACATCTGCCACAAGGCAGGCTCTGTCGGTGGTGTTCCTTGTGGCCTTGGCTACTGGAATAGCATCCATAGGTACCGTTGGACTCCCTGGGGTACTAGTAGGTGTTGTAGTTGCCGTTGCTGGGTGGGCGATTTGGGCTTGGATAGTGTATTTCATCGGCACGAAGATACTTCCAGAACACGAGACTCATGCAGACTGGGGTCAGCTGGCACGTAGCCTAGGCTTTGCTCAATCCCCAGGTGTGTTGAGGGTATTTGGGGTCTTACCTGGTGTAGGCAGTATTATATTCTTGATCGTGTCTGCTTGGATGCTAGTGTCAATGGTTATAGCCGTGCGCCAGGCACTGGACTACACATCAACGTTGAGGGCGATTGCAGTAGTCCTGTTAGGCTTCATCCCTTACATAATACTCATGTCCATCGCCCTTGCCATTTTGGGGGCTAAAGTGTGAATGAGATACCAAACAGAGGTTAGGCTAGTGGCTTGAAGAATCCCATGGGGGATTGATGCAACGGGGCAACATAGAAGCGGTTGTTGGGTGGTTAGTATGTCAGTCATACAATTAGTTCTACAACGCCAAGCGATAGTGATTTGCACGAGAGTACAGATTCAGGTATAGATAGATTCAGGGAGATACAGTGGTCTACACCTTGGAACAGGTGAACACTTCATTCACACGCAAGAGGTCACTGGTTCAAATCCAGTATCGCCAACCATTATTCACATTGTTATGATTGGGGTATAGATAGGACGGATATTTGCTTCTGCTATGTGCTTTACTAGTGTCTATGCAGTTAACACTGGCTATATGAGGAAAATGACTAAGAAGGAACATAAAATGCGTGGTTCACGAATATTGAAATCAACGGCGGCGGCTTTAATAGTTTGGGGGGGCTATTCGGTTTATTAGCTTGTTCTGGCGTGTCGCAAGAAGAATTCGACCGTGTGTACGAAGATTTGGATGCTACACGCGCCCAAGAACAACGGAGTTCAAGCGACCTAGCCGTTGCCCAAAGTAAGGTTAAAGATATTGAAACCGAACTAGATGATGCTCGAGCTAAACTAGCAGAGTATTCCAAGATAGTTGAGACTGATTATCCGGACTTGAGACTTCGAGCAGAACAAGTACGCCTCATTTTAGAGGTTTTTAATATCGGGATTACAGAGGGCGATGCCTATAGCATGGTTTCGTTATTCGCTCAATTGGCTGAGATTGAAAATCCAGAAATTCAACAAAGCGTTGAATACCTTTTAGAAAATGGTGAGTATATGTCAGATAATGAAGCTGGAATGCTAGTTATGGGTTGGCTGATAGAAGCTGAAAAGCTGTTGAGTAAATAAAGATACGACTCGTGGACTCGAATCCGCTCAGTGAGTAGGGTCATATCTCTGTGCCTTCACTCGCGTCACGCTATGACAGGAGTTCAGTTAGTTGATATGAAATGCCCACAGTGCGGTAACGATAACCCAGAGGATGATCAGTTCTGTGG
>Ga0209501_10001108_pt1 | contig 30331 bp, 21 predicted proteins | sample ArcticOcean_MG_C_4_FD_187434 | JGI IMG/M metagenome (GOLD analysis project Ga0209501, IMG submission 187434) | Marine microbial communities from western Arctic Ocean - ArcticOcean_MG_CB4_134 (SPAdes) (version 2) | ecosystem: Environmental > Aquatic > Marine > Oceanic | place: Arctic Ocean...
TCAGTTTGTGAGAATAGAAAGTCAGGGCTTTATCTACGGAGCAGTATTAAATACTAGACGCGAAGGCAAGCTCACTGACTTCGATGTGATAAATGATAGCTAATCATTTATCAATGAGAGATACAAGACGCGCAGCTTGCTGGCGTTTAAAAGCACCGCTTTTACATTTAGTTGGATGCATTAGTAAACAAGTAACTTAATCACCACCGAGGAGTGAAGGAGAAAACAAGGAGCAGTGACTAACATTACTCGTGTTTTCTTTGTGTAACGCACAGCGCCTCGATGGTGAAATATCATATAGCTTAAAAAAGTGGACTTTGTCTGCTCATTTACTCCTCTTTTTCTTCTCTTTGTGCATTCATATTTTAAGGGCTGTTATTCACAAAGAGGTTTAGAGGCGCTGCGCTTTTAGAGGACAGCTTGGAAGTTAAAATAATAAAGAACTAAAAGTAAAAGCGAGGTATAAAACCTCGCTTACTATATTCAAAAGCCCTATTTGATCGGTGCTATTTAAGCCGCGATTAAATAGGACTCTTGTCCTGAATGCTTGTTGTTGCGTTTAAATGAACCTTTGCCTTTTTTAGCTTTAACCACTTGTGGTTTAAATAATCTAGAGGTGACCATTGCCGCTAGTGCATTGTGGTTTATAACGCCTCGGCCGGTGTCTACCGCGCTGGTATTTGCGGTTTTTGTTTTAGATTTTTTAGTCATATATTTCCTATAAACTAATGGTTATTTTAAGTTAAATAATAAAGAGGCTTTTATATTGGCCTATTTTAAGAGATGGAGATTGTAGGCTTAATTTTCAACCGCGCAAGTATTTTTAACATCCATTTGGTAGTTTTTTAATAATAAAAAAGCATAAAAAAGCGCAGTTAATAACTGCGCTTAATATTACTTTAGTTTGCTTGATAAATTAAAAACTAAAGCTTACTTTTGCGTAGTACGTTCTGCCGTCAAAGCCGTATGGCAATGCGCGTACTGGATATTTAAATGCGCCGTTGGTGATAAAATTAAGTACTTCGTCATCACCTAATTCATCTGGTGTTTCGTCAAATACATTATCGGCACCCACCGAAAGCGCAAACATGTCGTTAATTTGGTAGCTAACATTTAAATCAACTAACACAGCAGATTCAACCGTACTTGTTGGTTTAAATGACCCCGTAGGCGAAAGCTCACCAGGTAATGAAATATGGTCGTTACCAAAGTATTTTACGTCTGTTTCGCCAAAGTAGTTAAAGCGAATGGTTGATGTGTAGGCATCGCGTTCGTAGTCAAACGTAAGCGTTGCACGTTCGCTCGGTTGTCCGTCGGTAAAAAAGCTGCGTTGTAAATCATCAAAAGCAACCGCTTCAGGAATACCGTCTTCTGCGTTTACGCTGTCAATTTTAGTATCGTTTAGGTTACCTGCAAAGGTTACTCCTAAATTACCGCCTTCAACTTCAGTGCGGTACGATGCAATAATATCAACACCTTGCGTAGTAGAATCAACCGAGTTTGAGAAGTAGTTAGCTTGCACTGCACCAGTTGCTTGTAGCGCTGCAACCGCTTCTGAGCTAAACGATACATCGTCAGCCGAAAGTAAGCTGCCAAGTGTAATACGGTCTTCAATTTCTACACGGTAAAAATCAACCGTTAACGAAAGCTCGCTTGTTACATCGTAAACAAAACCAGCACTGTAGTTTGTTGATGTTTCAAGCTCTAAGCTATCTACGCCTAACGCACTTGGGAAAGCGGTCCCTGTGTTTGCCGTGAACGACTGCGTTAATGTGCCGTCTGAGCCTAAGTTAGTTGTAAAGGCTGTATAACCACTTTGTTGAAGTGATGGCGCTCTAAAACCAGTAGACAGTGCACCACGTACTGCAAAGTCATCTGAAAATTCATAACGTGTTGCTAATTTACCAATTAAATCATCCCCAGCATCTGAGAAATCTTCATAGCGTAGTGCACCACTTACGTTCCATGCGTCGGTGATCATAGTTTCTACGTCTACATAAACTGCGTAGCTGTTACGGTCGCTATCGTTAGCCGCTTCAGGGCGAAGGCCGTTATAAGCTTGAAAACCACACTGTGCAAATTGATCCGGATCGTTTACTGATGGGTACGAGGTATCCATATTTGCTAACCCACACGCGTATGATGCTTCATCGCCAGGCACTATTTCGTAGTTTTCTTTACGGTATTCGGCGCCTACTGTTACATATAAAGGCTCACTACGGCCAATATCTACAATACCGTTTACATCAAGGTTAACCGTTGTTTGATCGAATCTAAAACCACCTGAGTAACCGCCAGTAGGCCCTGAGTTTGCTGCAATGTCGGCATCGCTTGCATCTGGGTTATTAAATAAATACTCAGCCGCGTAAGAAGCATTTAATGTATTGCGTGATGTAAAATCGTATTGGTTTTCACCATAAACAGCCGATACATCGTAAGTCCAATCTGTGTTTATATCGCCTTTAAAACCAAGCGCTACTGAAATATCTTGTGCTTCGTTATATATGCGCGGTAAAAAACCATCACTATATACTTGGGTTACGTTTTTAGAGGCTTCGTTAAAATTACGGTAAAAACCATTACCCAGCGCCGTGCGCTCAGAGTAGCCACCAAACGAGTAAAGCTCGCCGTCGCCCATTGGTAATGCCATGTTGTAAAATAACGACGTAAATTCACTTTCTGAGTTACCTTGGCCCCAGCGTACATCTTCACTTAGCGTACCTGGTTCAACATTAAGCGAACCCCCCGTATCGCGCTCTGCACGGTTAGTGCCGTCGGCATCACGGTACTCAAGCGATAGGTTAATAAAGCCGCCTTCGTTACCTAATTCAAAACCACGGTTTAAACCTGCTGAAATAGTGTCGCCGTCACCTTCACTTGTGCCGCCGTATTGTACAAAACCCGTTGTAATACCGGTTGAGTTATTAAGAGATAAGTTAATAACACCTGCAATAGCATCAGAGCCATACTGCGCTGCAGCGCCGTCGCGTAATACTTCAACGCCTTTAAGTGCTGTTAGCGGAATGGCATTCATATCAGTACCCGCAGCGCCTGCGCCTACTGTACCGTTAAGGCCAAAAATTGATTGGTTATGACGACGTTTACCATTTACTAATACAAGGGTTTGATCTGGTTGTAAGCCACGAAGTGTTGCAGGTCTAAATAAATCAGAACCGTCTGATACTTGTGTACGCGAAAAGTTAAATGAAGGCGCTGTCGCTTGAAGGCTTTGGCCTAATTCGGTAAAACCACCTTTAGTTAAATCATCCGCGTCAATTAAATCAATAGGAGAAGAAGACTCTGTAGAGGTACGGTTAGATACACGCGATCCTAATACAGATATTTGCTCTATGTTTTTAGCAGCTTGCACTGGTGCTTCTTCAGCGTTAACAATGCTTGGTGCGCTAAACGCGAAAGCAACGGCTACAGCAAGTGTGTTTAAACGGTATGTTGACATAGTGACGACCCTGTTTTTTGTATTCTTAATAATATGTGTGTGGTTATGATGCTCACAACCTGTTGCAAACATCCTAGCAACATATGCAAACAAAAAGAAATGAAAAAAACTAAATATTTGGTCTAAGTATGCAAATAAACTTCAAGATAAGAAAAAACCACATCAAATTGGTTAAAATACGTGCTAAGAAGGGATTAAACATCAAAAAACAGAATGTTTAACACTTTATTTACAATGTGGTTTTGTTCGTTATTTTACACTTTTAAAGGTAATAGGCAGCGAATGGTCGTACCTGTGCCTAATATACTGTTAACTTCTACTTTTCCACCGTGATCGCTCACCATAGCGTATACAAGTGTCATACCCATACCGGTGCCTTTTCCGACTTCTTTTGTTGTGTAAAAAGGGTCAAACATATGCGCTATTGTGTCTTCATTCATGCCACAACCGTTATCTTTTATTTCAATACAAATATTTGTGTTGAGTTCAAAAATATTGACTTCAATAATGCAGCCTTTTTCTAAGTCTAACTCGCAAGCTTGCCAAGCATTCATTAAAAGATTTACAAAAATCTGATTAATTGACGATAAATTGCACCAAATGAGTGGTAGGGGTTCAAACCGCGTTTTTATTTCGCATAATTTAAGTTTGCTACTTAATAATCTTAAAGCATTATTAGCACCCGTTGTTACGTCGGCTAATTGTTTATCTTGAGAAGAGGTGGGGTGGGCAAAGTTTAATAAGTCATGCACTATTTGTTTTATTCGTTTAAGTCCTTCAACGCTGTCGTTAATTTGCCCCTGCAAATTGTTATAAATCCACGCGTACGGATACTGTAAATTGAGTATGTCGATTTCGTGTTTAAAACGGCTCTCTTTAATTTCGTTATTTAAATATTGTTCGTTAAGTTTCAGCAGCGCTACCAGTAAAGGGCTTGCGTTTTGTAGGCTCTCTACGTTACTCATTGCATAGGCAAGTGGGGTATTTATTTCGTGGGCAACGCCTGCGCTCAGTGTACCTAAGGTTGCCATTTTTTCTGTTTGCACAAACAGCATTTGTTGGTGTTCTAAGTCGGCTACTTTTTTTTGTAGTTCATTATTTATGGCAACTAAAACGCTACTTTTATCTTTGAGTAATTGCTCTGCAGCTAAGCGCAGCTTTTGTTCGTTTAAAAAAGCACGTTCAAAATTACCATCTGATCCATCCATTCCCTTCATCCATATAGATAACTTTATACATAACGTTTAGTCGTCTGTATGCAAATTTGCAACTTTAGTGCAGCCAAGGCCTAATATTATGCATAAGTAATTATCCACTTATTGCTAATAACTCCATTATGTAAATACCATTTAATATAAAAGGTAGGCACAAACACACCATAGAGTATTTTTTTAAGCTATTATTTAACCAGAAGTAATTTAAAGGCGACTCAATGACTCAAGTAACACCAAGCACACCAATAAATCAGGTTGATGTACTTTGCATTGATGATGATGAAATAGTACTACGCACGTTAACACGGCTACTTGAAGTAAATGGCCTGTCGGTTATTGTTTGCGATAACCCGCAAAACGCATTAACACTTTTTAAAAATCATGAATTTGGTTTAATTATTAGCGATATGCGTATGCCGGTAATGAACGGTGCCGAGTTTTTAGAAAAAGCGCGTGCGCTGGCACCCGACACCCAACGCATTTTATTAACCGGCTACGCCGACATACAAACCACCTTAGCGGCTGTTAATCAGGGCCAAATAAATGGTTATATTCAAAAGCCTTGGCAAAACGATTTATTACTTCGTAGCATTAGAGATAGCCTAGAAAAATTTGCACTAAAAAAACAAAATCAAAAATTAGAGGCACAAGTTAAAGCGCAAAACCAAGAGTTGCTAGAGCTTAATAACTCGCTTGAACAACGAGTAGAAAAACGCACCTTACAAATCAAACAGGTTTTAAAAAAGCTTGAAGACGCCAACGAGCGCGAAAAACAAGAGCATAAATCGACCGTAGAGCTGCTATATAATTTTGTTAACGCAAACCCTTACCTAGATGGTAACAAAGCACAAAATATTGCTAATACCTGTACACAAATAGCACTTTATTTAAACTTGTCGCAAAAAAGCATTGATCTTGCCCCTATGGCTGGTTACTTGGCGCAAATAGGCTTGCTTGCTATGGATCCTGATCTTTATAAAAAACCAGTTAACCGCTTAAACGAGCAACAACGCAAAACCTTTTATACTCACCCAAGTACTGCACAATTAATGTTAATGCCAGCAATACATTTACATGACTTGTCGGATGCTATTTATTATCAGTTTGAGCGCTTTAACGGAAACGGAATGCCCAAAGGCCTTGCCGGAAACGACATACCAATAGGCGCTATGGTGCTAGGTTTAGCGCGCGACTATTGGGACGCGTTTGAGCAGAGCAATGCAAGTGATGAAAAGCAGCGCCACGATGACGCACTCGAAAGTGTAAAACTTTATAGTGGATCGTTTTATCACCCTAAAATTGTACGTGCACTTGAAGCAAGCCATGCAAAACTACACGAACAAAAAAGTTCAGCAGGATCAGTGCTAATTTGTAACGCCCATGAACTCAAAGAGCAAATGGTACTGGGCCATGCTCTACACAGCCATACGGGCATAATGTTGCTGCCTAAGGGTCATGTATTTGGCAGTAAATCGATAGAAAAACTCCAACAGCTAGAATCGAAAAAACCAACTCCGTTCAGAATAATGGTGAAAACTGCTAAATGATTGATCTAAACCGCAGTTTTTTTCGTTACAATGTGCATAAAATAGATTATTGAATTTGCTTGAAGGAGCACTCTGTGTCGCGATTTTCTGCGGTTACTGACAACCCCCATGATGGGCGTTTTAACCAAAAAACGGGAATACTGCTAACTAACTTAGGCAGCCCTGATGCACCAACAGCGGCTGCGCTTCGTACATATTTACGCGAATTTTTATCAGATCCACGCATTGTAGAAATACCACGCTTGGTATGGATGATAATTTTACATGGCATTATTTTACGCGTACGCCCAAAACGTTCGGCTAAATTATACGAGAGTATATGGACCGAAAACGGCTCACCACTGACCCACATTACTCGCCAGCAAAGTGTAAAGTTAAATACCTTATTAAAAGAGCAAGGTTATACCAATACTGAAGTAGTAATGGCAATGCGTTATGGCAACCCTTCAATAGAGGCAGGCCTTGAAGAGCTTCGTGATAAAGGCTTAACGCGTATAATTATTTTACCAATGTACCCGCAATATTCTAGCCCAACTACGGGTTCTACGTTTGATGCTGTATCGAGCGTACTGCGAAAATGGCGCTGGGTGCCAGAACTTCATTTTATAAATGGCTATCATAAAAACACCCGCTACATTGAGTCGCTTGCTAATAGAATTAGTGAGGATTTAGAAGCGAATGGTATGCCACAAAAAATTGTTTTTTCGTATCACGGTATGCCTAAATTGTTTTTAGATCGCGGCGATCCGTACCATTGCCTATGTTTACAAACCACGCGTTTAGTTGTCGAAAAACTAGGCCTTGATAAAGACAAAGTAATTAGTACTTTTCAAAGTCGATTTGGTAAAGCAGAGTGGTTAAAGCCTTATACCGACGCAACTCTTGCAGCCTTACCTGATGAAGGTATTACCGATGTAGCTATTATAAGTCCTGCTTTTAGCGCCGACTGCCTAGAAACACTTGAAGAGCTAGAAGGTGAAAACCGTGAAATATTCGAAAACGCAGGCGGCGAAAAATACCGTTACATAGCGGCACTAAACGACAGAGACGACCATATAGAAGCTGTGTTTGATGTTATAAAACCTATGTTGTAACCCAAGCTTACTAAAGCTAAATATATTACGCATTAAGCGGTGTTAAAATTAACACCGCTTTTTTGTTTTTAAGGCTTTTAAAATATTTAGTTAATTAATTCACAAAGAGGTTAAGAGGCGCTGCGCTTTTAGAGTGGGTGATAAAACATAACAATACTGTTTTTGTTTCGGGGTTTTTGGCTTCCCCTTTTACTTCTCATTGTGCAAATAAAAGCTTTTAAAGAGCTAATTATCCCCAAAGAGGTTAAGAGGCGCTGCGCTTTTAGAGTAGTGATACATATTGGCTGATCTGGTTTTTCTCAGTTATTACTGATTACCTTATCTTTGTGAAAGAAATTACTTATATTTTTAATAATAATTAAAATAAATAAAAATGTACGTTTAAGGGGAGGCAATACCTAAGCAACAGCAATTAAACGCTATCGCTTAAAGTATAAATCAATCGCTTTTGTGAGGAGCTCGTCGAGTTGTTCTTCAAATTCTTCAATATTAATTTCAAAGTGCTTTAAGTAAGCCCGAGCCTGAGCAAGTGATAAATTACGGCTGTTAACGCTGTATTGTCGCTCGTCTATGGTTTTATCGTAACGAGGTAAAAATACAAATTGGCCATAAAAGGGGGATTTAATATGCTTGTTGGCAAAACGACAAAAATCTTCAATATGCTCAGCACCCTTAGGTCCAAGGCAACCTGGCTCAATGCGATACATTAAGCGAATTTTTTTGTCGTCATTTATTTGCATTAATAGCCTTTATCTAAAAAACAGTACGCGTACTATTTTCCCATCTTTAATTTGATAACTCGAAATAAGTTCTGAGCGTTTATCAACTACGTTTTCGTCAGTTGAACAAGTTTCTGAAAGTTCGTGATCAATCACTATATCACCGTGCACTATGCGCTTAATTGGTGATGAGTGAATACACTTTAACTTTTTAAACATTAGCCCGTAACGTTCTATTAGTTTTTCTTTACCTTTAAATAATAGCTCATTAGGGAAAATATAAAACTCAACATCTTCGGCATATACACGAAGAAACTCTTCAATGTTACGTGCGTTATATGCTTTAACTAGCTGCTCTACCACAGCAAGTGATTCGCGCGATTGTTTAGCTTTAGTTTGCTGCTTAACTGTAAGTGCTTCTTTTGCTTGCGTTACTGCTTTTTCAGCTTCGGCTACAGCCACTGCTTTTTCTATTTTATTTTTAGGCTTTTCAGCAGGTTTAATTTGCTCGTTACCTAATACTTTTGAATCGTCTGGTTTAGTCGCATCAATTGTTGGCTTTTTAAGCTCTGGCGCTTTGTATTCAAGCGTATTTACTTTGTCGTCAGTGTTGGTTTGAGTTACTGATTGCTCATTTTCAACTTTTGGCTTTTCAACGCTTGTTTGAGCTTCAACTTGCGGCTCTTTTTGCTCAGGCTCGCTTTGCTCTGCGGCATAAGTAATTAGCGCAACGGTAGTGACTAATGAGGCTAAAATAATAGATAACGGTTTCATAACTTTCCTAAAATGAACACTAAATACGTGTAATACCAATTACATTAAATAGGCGATCTATTATAGCGTTAAAATATAGCGCAATAACAACGCGAAAATTGTGACATATAGATGTTCTATATGAATAACTTTTAACGCAGTTAGTGAGTTATTTAATGCGATAGAATGAGCATATTTTTGATAAAATTAGTATAAGGGTGCAACATAGCAAATTTTAACGTTATCGGGTAGTTAATACCACCACTGAAGCCTACCAGTACTGCTCTACCGTAATATTGCCGGGGTTTTTACGGCGGTTACGCGTAAAGTTTTTATCGAGAAGTAGCGCGGTTGTGTCTTTTACCATTTGTGGATTTCCGCAAATCATAAATTGCGCGTTACTAGGCTCAGGGTTTAATTTTACATATTCAAACAAACGGTTGCTCTCAATTGCGTTAGTAATTCGCCCACTTAAGCCTTGTAATGGCTCCTCTCTACTTACAACCGGAATATAGTTAAGTTGTGCTGGGTACACTCTTAATAGCTCGTTAATAAGTGCCTGATAGCTTAAGTCGTTATTAAAACGTACGCCATGCACTAAATTTATAGTTTTGTATTTTTTCCATACATCGGGCTGTTGTAATATCGATAAAAAAGGCCCTATGGCAGTGCCAGTCCCTAACATCCAAAGCTGATCACTTTGTGGTATTTCATCAAGGGTAAAAAAGCCGGTTGCGTGTTGTTCTATTAATACGGTGTCGCCAGGTTGTAAGGTAGCTAAACGAGGAGAGAGCAAACCGTCAATTACGTTAATAAGATAAAACTCGAGATCGGGGTTTTCAGGGGCATTCACATATGAATAAGCCCGAGCAATACGTTTGTCGCCATCCATTATTGAAAGCTTTGTAAATTGCCCAGCTTTAAACGGCTCTACGTTTGCATTAACGGTTAAGCTAAAGAGTGTTTCGCTCCACCACGTGACATTTTTTACTGTTGCTTCAACCCAATTAGACATAGTTACCTCTTGGTTTAGCTATTAAAGTTTTAAATAATTCACTCCATCAACATTAGCATTAAGTGACAAAGACTTACAGGATAATATGACTAGATTTAAAGCAGTGATGTGTGCAGAATTTACCAATAAAATAATGTGAATAATCAGCTCTGCGATAAGAGTCATTAATTGCATAAGAGAAAGCGATGCTGCAGTAACTAAGAAAAATTAAGTCAAAAAACAGTGTTTTTTATTTTATCACTTACTTTAAAAGCGCTGCGTCTTATATCACCATTAGTGAACTATTTACTTGAAAAACTATTGCACTAGGAGAAGCCAAAGAGGAGTAAATGAGAAGAGCCAAGCAAGAAAACGAGTATTTTATCACTTTCTCTAAAAGCGTAGCGTCTCTTAACCTCTTAGTGAATTATTTATTTAAGCCTTTATTAATTAATTTTATAGTTAAACTCAAATTCCACACATAAAAAAACGGCGCTAAATTTAGCACCGTTTTTATAAGCAATAAAAAAGAGTTTACGCTTTTTTCTCTTCACAACTTGCTAGGTATTCGTCAAACGTACCTTGGAAGTCGATTACTTTTTTATCTTTAATATCAATGATACGTGTAGCTAATGACGAAACAAACTCACGGTCATGGCTTACAAAAATAAGCGTACCTTGGAAATCTTTTAACGCGTTATTAAGCGCTTCAATGGCTTCCATATCCATGTGGTTAGTTGGTTCGTCCATAACAAGCACGTTAACGTCTTGCATCATTAACTTACCAAATAACAGGCGGTTTTTTTCACCACCAGAACAGTTACGCGCTTTTTTGTTTGAATCGTCTGCTGTAAACAACAAACGGCCTAACATGCCACGAACCATTAAATCGTTGTGCTTAGCTGTACGCCATTGCGACATCCAATCAAACAACGTCAAATCGTTATCAAAATCTTTAGTGCTGTCTTGCGGGCAATAACCAAAGCTCGCATTTTCAGACCATTTAATTTCGCCTTCGTTACTTTTAAGCTCGTCTACTAAACAGCGTAAAAATGTAGTTTTACCCACACCATTTTCGCCAATTACAGCAAGCTTAGCGCCAGCTTCAAGTAAAAAGTCGCCGCCGCTAAATAACGTTTCGCCATCAAAACCATGGCCAAGCTTATTAACTTCAAGCGCCTGACGATACATTTTTTTACCTTCGTCAAACGAAAGCGATGGGCTCATACGGCTTGAAGATTTAACTTCATCAAGCTTAATTTTATCCATTTTTTTAGCGCGCGAACTTGCTTGCTTAGCTTTTGAAGCGTTAGCACCAAAACGGTTAACAAAGTCTTGTAGCTCGTCAATTTCAGCGCTCTTTTTAGCGTTTTCAGCTAAAAGTTGCTCGCGTTGTAAGCCCGCAGCTTCTAAAAATTTCTCATAGTTACCAGGGTAAATACGCAGCTCACCGTAATCAATATCGGCCATGTGCGTACATACCGAGTTTAAAAAGTGACGGTCATGCGAAATAATAATCATCGTACATTTACGTTTGTTAAGCTCGTTAGCAAGCCACGTAATTGTATGAATATCCAAGTTATTGGTAGGCTCATCAAGTAGCAAAATGTCAGGGTTTGCAAATAACGCCTGTGCTAAAAGCACACGTAGTTTCCAACCTGGGGCAACGTTTGCCATTAAACCGTAATGAAATTCTTTATCGATACCCGCTTCAAGCAAAATTTCTTCAGCGCGGCTTTCTGCCGTGTAACCGTCCATTTCAGCAAATACACTTTCAAGATCGGCAACTTTCATACCGTCTTCTTCGCTCATTTCTGGTAACGAGTAAATACGTTCGCGTTCTTGCTTTACTTTCCAAAGCTCCACGTCGCCCATAATTACCGCGTCTACAACGCTGTATTGCTCAAAAGCAAACTGGTCTTGGCTTAGGTTACCTACTTTTAACCCTGGAGTAATAGATACATTACCCGCACTTGGAACAAGCGCACCGCTTAAAATTTTCATGAAAGTCGACTTGCCGCAGCCGTTAGCGCCAATTAAACCGTAACGGTTACCGTTACCAAATTTAGCTGAAATGTTTTCAAACAACGGCTCTGCGCCAAACTGCATCGTAATATTTGCGGTGGAGATCAAAAAAGGTAATCCTAGATTAGTACTGACAGGAGTACGCTGCAGCAAAACGCCACAAACAAGAACCAGACAATAGGGTAAATTAGCTGGCGAATTATACAGATCAGCCACAACGAATGAAAGATAAAAGGCAGCTAATTTATAACCAAGTAAAAATAACGGCAATTCTCGGTTTTAGGTCACTATTTTTAACGTATGTAGTGTTGAATGTACTTACAGCCACAATGTAAATAATTACTAATGCCAAGCAATATTAAAGAGGGGGCGCCAAATAGCTAAGTTATTAGCTATGTTTTAATGCATAGGTTGGTAAATTGACTTTATCGCCGCCTCGTTTTTGGTAATTAACTGATTAACAGTCGTCACGTCATCAAGTGTTAGCGACTCCTTGCTTAGCATAAAATGCACATTGTTAACGTTAATCGGTGTAATAGTTTTTACCTGCGAAATTGAGGAGTGTTTTTTTACAAAGTACTGCGCAACCACGGAGTCTTCAATAACATAGTCGATTCGTTTTTTATCTAACATGCTAAATCGATTATTTGCTTGAGCAGTAAGCACGACCTGTTTTGAGTATTTGGTTTTGAGTTGTTCAAGCTCATCACCAAAAAAGCTTCCTCGGTTAATACCTGCTGTAAAATCTTGACTAAAAAGATCAGCTAAGCTGGTTACATCAGGCGAGTCTTTATGTTTATAAAGATGCATAACTTCTTCGCGATAAGGCAAGCTAAAATGCGCATATTGTGCGCGTTTTTTTGTGTAACTTGCCGCGTAGGTCATATCTACTCGGCCATTTTTAAGCTCAGCTTGAACACGCGAAAAACTCGGAAAATAAGTCCATTTAATACAAAATTTTGAATCTTTAAAAATAGCGTTTACAGCATCCACTTCTGCGCCTAAAAATGTATCACCTTGCTTAACAAGGTAAGGCGGCCAATTAGTTTCGTTAGTGCCCATTACTAATGTTTTTGAACACGCAAGGGCATTAAAGTGAGTAAATAGCAGTGTAGTAAATGCTAAAAATAAAGTTTTCATTACACTCCTTAAATTAGTGTTCAAACAACGCTTTAAGTGCTGTTTTATTTTTGTTTATATACTCATTAATTACCGCAAGCTCAGTAACCGACACCGTTTGTTTGCTAAACATTAAATAAATATCGTCTTTATTTACATGCTCAATATTGGTTACTAATTTTATATTTGAGCCTTTTTTGCCAAAATAAGCCCCCACTAACTCGTCTTCAATAGCAAAATCAATACGTTGTTTATTAAGCATTTCAAAGCGTTTACTGGTTGCACTGGTGTATTCAATCTGCTTTTTATATTTAGTTTTATATTGCTCAAACTCCTCGCCGTAATAGCTTCCAAAGTTAGCGCCAACAATAAAGCCTTGTTTAAAAATGTCTTCGAGGTTTTTAACACTATGCTGATTATTTTTGTTTTCGTATAAGCGCATAACCTCAGTTCGGTAGTTATCACTAAAGTGCACATATTTAGCGCGTTCATCTGTATAACTTGCAGCCCACTCCAAATCAATACGGCCGTATTTAAGCTCAATAAAAGCCCGCTTAGAATTTGGCAGTAACTTAACTTCAAAACAAAAAGGGGAGTCAGCAAATATAATGTTAAGCGCATCAACCTCCAAGCCTTGCAGCTTACCGTTAATGCCCATTACATAAGGCGGCCAAAAAGCATCGTGCGATGCTACGCTAAAGGTTCTTTCACAAGCAAATACATTAAATGGAGCCGTAAACAGCAAACATAAAAATACAGTAATTAATTTATTCATTGCGCCTCATAGTTATTATTTTGCTCATTATTACAACAGTATAAACCAGCTTTTGTATTTTAGCGGCGCGGGTTTGTTTAAATTTGTAAATATTTCGTTAAAAATTCATTTTAGGATAAAACAACCAAACTAGCGTTGTTGGTAACCTTATCTATGGGTACACTAATAATAAATTTATACATAGCAGGGCACGTTATGTCACCAGCCAAAATACGCAGTGATGTTATAAAACTCAGTGAATTAAGCACTAAAAAACCAGATTATTACTTTATCCAAGGCTACTTAATGGGATTAGGTGTATTACCTCAACTACTTGTTCCCAGTGAGTGGCACCCAGATCTATTTGGAGAGTTTAATATTCAAAACGAGACTGAGCTAAAATACCTCGAAAGCTTAATGGCGTTGTATAACCAAAGCATGGATAAAGTAATTCAAAACGAATTAAAAATGCCAGCAAAATGCAGCCTATCTAAACAAGACTACCGTGAGTCACTAAAGCCGAATATGCCCCTACCAAATTACTGTAAAGGGGTTTTACAGGCGCTTAAAAATATAAATAAACGCATGCTCAATACAGAACAAAAACGTTCTATAAACAGCTTTACTACAGTGTTAAAAGCATTTACAAGCCCCAAAATCGCCGCAAAAGAGTTTGGTGAATTTGCCCAATACAACGCCCAAGAATATAAACGTAATTATGTTTATTTTATGGCCGACGCTATTTTTGAACTTCGATTTAGTAACGAGCGAGCAGTATTTGATGAAAACGAAGCCGAATTTAACAACCACTTTTTAGACGAAGAGCCAAATGAATTAGATGAATTTGATGAACTACTTGAACTAGTACTTGCCGATACCGAGCTAAAAGCACTTGAGCCAATGCAAATGCTTTTAGAAATAATGGAAAGTGGGCTCATAACAAAGCAGTTTATTAAAGACAACACCGGGTACTTTTGGGGTTTGCACGAAACCCGACCTTATATGATGCTTCGCGCGCATCGAGCAAAAATACACGCACTGCATGGTTATACCCAAAAAGCGCAATCAGAACTCGAAGAGTTATTAAAGCTAAACCCAAACGACAATCAAGCAAACCGCTTTTTATTAATGAACTGCCTAATTATTAATAAACAATGGGAAAAGTTAGAAGCGCTATTGGCCGACTTTGATTTTCAAGAACTACACACAACAGCAAGCCGTGCGCTAAGTGCTTTTGTAATGCATGGTGATTCAAAACCCGCTAACGAATACAAAAAAATGCTCCAGCAGCAAAATAAACACTTTAGCAAAATACTCACAGGCCAAGAAAAACTAAAAGAACAACAGCCGTCATATTTCAGCCCAGGCAGTAAAGAAGAGGTAGGTGTTTATCTTGATTCATTAGGTAAACAAGCGTGGATTTCGGTTCCGGCGAGTCTTTTTTGGTTGAGAAAAAAGTAATAACAATTCGCGTAAAAAGTGCTAAGCGTGATTTATGTCGCGCTCAGTGCTCAACATAAGCACTTAATAACAACGGCGTATTAATTTAAAAATTTCTACTTATTAAGCCTATATTTAATGCGCTTGTTCCTGTAGATTAAACAAATAATGAATGCAGTATTAACAGTCTCTTAGCTGTTAAACGATTAGCCAAGGAGCGGTGAGTCTCGTGTCAAACACCACACTTACTTATTACAACCAAAATGCCAAAGCTTTTAGCGACTCAACACTTAACGTTGATATGTCGGCGCTTTATGCTGAGTTTTTACCGCATGTTGCACAACACGGGAGTATTTTAGATGCCGGTTGTGGCAGCGCGCGCGATGCTGCATTTTTTAAAGCGCAGGGTTTTACTGTAAGTGCGTTTGATGCAAGCCCTGAGCTGGCAGAGTTGGCAAGCAGTTACTTACAACAGCCTGTAGCGGTTAAAACATTCCAAGGGCTTAAATGTATAAATAAATACGATGGTATTTGGTGCTGCGCTAGTTTATTGCACGTTCCAAAAGCTGAGTTACCGCAGGTGTTTTTAAACCTACAAAATGCGCTTAAACCGAATGGTGTTTTGTATGTATCGTTTAAATATGGCGATACAGAGCGTGTGCATAATGGTCGTGAATTTACCGATTTAAATGAAAATGCTTTACCCGCATTAATTGATCAACACACCGAGCTTAAAATAATAAAACAATGGCAAACAGTCGATAAACGGCCAGAGCGCGAAAGTGAAGTGTGGCTAAATGCGCTTATAAAAGTAGTGCACGTTTTATGATTGGAGCAATGCAGCAACAGCTCGACTTTATTGCATATATTCAGCGAATGTTAGTTGAAGGTGATTTTAGCGCGACTTACAAGCTTGCGCTTTTACACGCTATTGCCGATATTTGCGTAGAGCAACCGCTGTTATCAGAGCAAAGCGAATTAGTTATAGAGTTACCAACACTGGCCGACAAACTCATTACTTTATATTGGCATCATGCAATGCCATTTTCGTCTGAGCATACAGGCGAAAGCGCCTTACTTAAGCAAAATACGGGCGCGCAGTCAAAAGTCATTAGCGTATTGTTTGAATGCCAGCAAAACAACATACGTAACTTTCGCCAGTTGAAGCAAAGCCCATTTTATAAACCCACGTTTAGTGCTGCTATGACAACACTAAAAAAGGGGCCGCTTTGGCGTTTACAAATTCTCGCCAAGCAAGAAGAATGTTTTTTATATCCGCATACAGACAGCACTCAATTTATTACTTTAAATGCAGGTATTGCTAGCTGTTTTCGGCGTTTTTACGACTTAGTTGTTTATTTAGCTAAAAATGCATGGCTTCAAAAAATTCAAAGTATTAAGCATAACCAAGCCTTAATTGGCCCACAAAGCCAACTACATGATTTTTTATTCGGCTTCGATCGTAATGCACTGATTAAGGCAAAGCCTGTGTTGATAGAGCTTCAGCACGGTAATTGTTTTTATTGCCAAAAACCATTGAACAGTAAAACCGAGGTTGATCACTTTATACCGTTTGCTCGCTACGCAAATGATTTAGGTCATAACTTTGTGGCAGCACACAACACCTGTAATAACAGTAAAAGTGACTTTTTAGCTGCGCAACCTCACCGCGAACGCTGGCAAGAACAAAATTTAGTGATTAATAGCCAGCATTTAACAAGTGAACTTAGTAATTACTTTAATTGTGATTCAGATAAGTCACTTGCAGTAAGTAATTGGGCATATCAGGTAGCGCAGGTTAACAGTGCAAAGTTATGGGTAAAGAAAGGTTATTTTGAAGAAGCGGCTAGTTTTAAATATCAGCAACCAAGTACAGGGCTGGATTTAGTAGCGGAAGAAAAGCCAAGGTATGACGTGTAATACAGAATTTGTAGTTCGTGCTGTAGGCGGGAGTTTATCTCGCGCTTTGGGTTGTAGGCGCAGAGCTTGCTCGCGCGAAAAGCGAAGCTTTTAAACTTCGATGTAATTAATGTGTAGGTGAGATTTTATATCGCGCTCATAAATTGGTGTTTTGAGGTGGGTTTAAAGGTTTAAAAACCTCTATTCGAGGTTATATCGCGTTGGCGATGGCAACCAAAGGGCGGCTGCCGCCGACCGCCCTTTGGAATCCCACGGCGCACCCGAGGATCACACTTTATCTTCAACTTACGTGAATGATGTGAACGTAACCAGCGTAGATAGGCCATCCATGGCCAAGCTACGCTTTGTACAGCATCCGTGCTGTAAATTACTCATCATTAACTCAGTTTCAGGTGTGATCACGGGGAATTGGCGTGTGCTGGTAGATTGGTGTTTATGAATGATGTGTTGGCGTGGGATTTAGAGATTTAAAAAACCTCTATTCGAGGTTATATCGCGTTGGAGATGGCAACCAAAGGGCGGCTGCCGCCGACCGCCCTTTGGAATCCCACGGCGCACCCGAGGATCACACTGTATCTTCAACTTACGTTAATGATGTGAACGTAATCAGCGTAGATAGGCCATCCATGGCCAAGCTACGCTTTGTACAGCATCCATGCTGTAAATTACTCATCATAACGATCGTTTCAGGTGTGATCACGGGGATTGGAGTTTTTTGGGATATTGGTGTTTATTGCTCAGGTATCGAGTTATTTCATAAAATAAAACTTATTAAGAGCAAATCATTTGGCTGGTATTTCTCTATTAGAGCAAACCATAATTTATGAAAAAGAGACCTTAAGATGCAAAAAAAAAATTGCTCAGTACACTTTTTACCTGCGGGTCAAGGTGATTGCTTTGTTATACAATTTCAAGACGAAAAGTTTAATTATCACAATATTTTAATTGATGGTGGTAACCGGACAGCTCTTGATTTTAAAAAACAAAAAAAACAACTTTTGAAAATAATTGATTATGGTAATCGTGGGAAGTTCGATCTTGTTATAGTTACACACAGTGATGATGACCATATTAAAGGTATATTAAACCTAATTGCTGACGATGAATTAGAGCAGTATGTTGAACAATATTGGTTTAACTCTGAAAGGTCGATAGCAGAGTTGCTAGGTCATAATTGTGAACATACACAGAAATACTCTGTCGTTAAAAATAACAAAGGGGCCGTTAAGTCTTCTCGGCAACAAGATAACGATTTATATTCTATTTTGCAGTTTAGTCCGAAATGGGATAAAAAAGTTATTACGGATAAGACCATATTAGATATAAATGGGTTAAAAATAACGGTCCTATCACCTTCCCTAGAGAAGCTTGAAGCATTAAACAATTATTGGCCATCACAGCCTTTAAAAAAAGCGGGTGCCGTAAAGTCGTCTGGCAATGAAAAGTGTGATTACGAGCTAAGTATTTCGGAGCTAAGGCCGCGCTTAGTGCATTTTGAACAAGATGCTAGTCCGGTTAATGGTGCAAGTATTGCTATTCTTGCTGAGTTCAGTGATTTTAAATGGCTCTTCTTATCCGACTCACACCCTGATGTGGTTGTCGAAAACCTGAAAAAACTAAACTTTTCAGAAAGTAACAAGCTTGTAGTTGATGCTTTAAAGATCTCTCATCATGGTAGTAAAAAGAATACAAATGACGCTTTATTGGAAATGATTGATTGCCAAAACTTCGTAATTTCTGCCAATGGCAATAAAAAACATTATCACCCGAATAAGGAGACTTTAGTTAGAGTTTTAGAGCACTTTGACATTGAAGCAACAAGTTTTCATTTTGTAATTAAAAATAGTGAAATAGAAAAAATATTTTACAAAAACCCTAACATAAAGACTTATTATCCAAAAATAAAAGAAGAAGGTATCGTATTTAATTATGAATGTTGATATTGCAGAGCAACTCTCAGTTACTATTCACTGTGGTGATAAGAACAGCAGTGGAACAATATATGTTAATGAGGGAACAGCCTATATATTAACAGCTAAACATAGCATTTGCCCAAAAGTCATTAATGAATGTGAAGTTATTAAAAGAGAATGTAATACATGTGAGTTAAAAAACTCTTATGCAGCTAGGGTAACAAAAATCTCGATAGGTAGAGTTGGTCCTGATAACCTTACAATAAAACCTAAAAGGGTTGTGGCTCATAATAATAAAGATTTAGCTCTTTTAGTTTTTAAAGATAAAGATATTCCTTCAATCGTTAATTTACCGAATATCAAAATTTCTAGTCTTGATGATATAAATAGTAAAGATAAATTTGTTACGTGTGGCTATCCCAGTGTTGCTGGAAATGAGGAGCCGCAGCCAATTCATTATTCAGATATGTCGAGGCTAGGGCTTGGTATCAATTTCCAAATAGAGGGGAATGTTATTTCAAATTTGGAGTCAGCAAAGGATAATTTATCTGCAAACTCTGGGGCTGGGCTAATAAAAAAACATGACTCTAAAAACTTACTCGTGGGTATATACACTAAGACTGGTGATATTAGCGCATCCTTTGGGGAATATATCGACCATTCAGTTAATGACTTACTTAAACTTTCTAATCTCCCTTTGCTGGTATTTGAAAGCGAGGTAAATGAAATAAGTACTTTAATAAAAAATGACTTTTTAGAGTGCTTTACAAAACTGGAACATGGACTGATTTTAGGTGAAAAGAGAAAGTTAAATCTCTTTACGGTTAAACTCAATGGTAAAAATTGTGATTACGAAAATCTCAAAGAAAGGTTAAATGAATGTATCAGGTTATTCTCTCTACCTAGAAAGATAATTAAACAATATGAGGAACAAAACAAAAATAAAAAAGCAGCTAAAGAAGGTGATAAGTTTTTTTTAGCCTTGCAAAGTGATCATAAAGTGGCAGAACTATTATTGCAGGGTTTTTTAGAGTCTCACTTAAACGCACCAAAGCTTTATTCATTTAATAGTGACCAAAATAAACCAATGCAAAGTGTTCATATTAAGTTTATTGATACTAAGTCTTGTGAGCTAGTCTATTCAACAGCGAAAATGGGAAAGTGCTTACAGTCGACTTTATACGATAGTTTAAATGAGCTTCTTCAAGCAATACCGAATTTAGACGGAGTAGGGTCATTACTTAGTAATCACCTATTCGATTTGACTTTTGATAGTAATGAGCAATCTATATTAGAGAAGATTCTTTTACCAGAGGAGGATGGTAAACCTAATAATTTAAACAACTCTTTTTCTCTTTTAATAGGTTTTGACTTTAAATGCAGTGACTCTATTCGATATAAAAATAACATTGAATATAGTTCACTATTTCAGGGTGAAGTAATTGAGGCGATGAGAACTGTTTTGAGTAATATTAAAAAATTGCTAGATGCTTTTAATGTTGTTGATGCTGAGTTGAACTGTTATGTGATTCCATTTTCAGATACTAAAGAATTTTGTCAATCTTTTTTAGAGGAGCTATAAAATGGAACGTTTAGGTAACTCTCTCGCTAGAAGTGTTCTTGAAAGTAATTACTTCAAAAAATTATTTGTTAAGACTCATCGTTGCTATTCAATATTAATATTTGATGGAATAAAAGAATACGAATTAACAACTAAAGAGGAAAATGATCTTATTAGGTTTATCGATTTGTTGGCTAATTCAGCATTACCTTCTGCACGAACAAAAGCTTATCATTTAATAAGCTTATTGGATCCCTTTATTACAGACAAAGATAAATTCAAAGTAATATCAGCCTCCGTCTATTCAAAAATGGGTTTATTTGCCTTGAACTATGACTCAAGCTGCCTACCCGAAGAGCGACGTTTGGAAAGCAACTTCAAAAAATATCTACATACGACTGCTTGTGGTAAATACCATTTTACTGATTCACAATTTAGCATATATTCTGAGATGGAGATTGCACCATGCTATAGCTTTTCTGGACCTACATCTTTAGGAAAGTCATTTATAATTAAAAGGTTTGTCGAATCAGAAGTTATTAAAGCAAAGTCAAACCTTGTTATTATTGTTCCTAGTCGAGCATTAATTTCTCAATTTCAAGTTGAGCTAAATAATGAGTGCAGTGAAAAACTAAAGAGCAATAATTATCATGTAGTAGCAAATGTAAATGGAACCGAAGATATAAATAAAAGGTATATATTTATATTAACGCCAGAACGATTATTAAACCTTCATAACAGCAAAATAAATATAGATATTGGTTTTCTTTTTGTAGATGAGGCACACAAGCTTTCAGAGGATGGAGAAGATGCAGAGCGCAGTATTACAGAGTATAGCGCTATCGATTTAACAATTAAAAAATACCCTGATTTAAAAGTGTATTTTTCATCGCCTAATATAACTAATCCTGAAGTTTTCCTTAAGTTATTTAATAAGAATGTTAAGTATTCAAAATCAATTCAGGAATCTCCCGTAGCACAAAACTTATATGTTGTAGATGTAAAAAATAAAATAATAAAAAGCTTCGTAGATAAAGATGAACTAAGTATTGATTCATTAATTATGAATAAAGTCCAAAGTGTTGATGATTTTATTTTTGAAATTGGAAATAAACAACACTCTAATATGATCTATTGTTCTAGCCGAGACAAATCAATCGTTAGTGCCTATTCCTTTTCAGGAAGAATAATAAAAGAAAAAATAACGGAGCCACTTGCTGATGCAATAAAAAAAATATCATCTTATATACATAAGTCTTACTATTTAGTTGAGTGTCTTAAAAAAGGTGTTGCATACCACCATGGACAATTGCCACTTATCGTGAGAAATATAATCGAAGAGCTGTTCCGAAATGGAAATATTGATTTCATTTTTTGTACACCTACATTAATTGAAGGCATTAATATGCCAACAAAAAATATATTTATAAATTGTGAAGATAAAATAAGATTAACTAAAGATAAGAAAAGAAATGCAAACAAAACTTTAACATTTTGGAACTTGGCTGGTCGCGCTGGGAGATATCGAAAAGAGCTTTCAGGGAATATTTTTTGTTTACCTTCAGAAGCCAAAAATTGGGACTCAAAAGAAATATTTAAAACGAAACAAATTAAATTAACCCCGACAATAGATCTTAAATTAAACTCTAAATCAAGTGTCTTGGAGATAGAGGAAGCCTTAAAAAATAGTAAAAAAGGCGATGTACATATTAGTAAGACAATCGAATATTTAGCTAATATTATTTGTATTGATACATTACGTTTTCCAAATGGCTTTGAAAATAGTTTCATATTAAAAAAATTTATAGAAAAACATTTAGAAGAGATTTTAGATTTAGCTAAAAATAGAAGTGAAATAGTCCGAGATATTTCTTTTGATATCATAAACTCATACAAATCGCTAAATTTTGAAATACAAAGAAAGGTATATGACTTTGTAAGTAATGATCCTCTGCATAATGTATTACCAGACTTTACTTACGATAGTTGCTTAATCACGCTAAAGAAATTACACAAGCTATATAATTGGGAAAATACTGAAAAAATCACACCTGCTCAGATTAATCTTTATGCTTTTTTAATGAATAACTGGATTAGTGGTAAATCAATAAGTGAAATGATTGGAAAAGCCATTGAGTATCATAAAGACAATGAAGTTGAGCTGTATATGGATTATGGAAAAAAGAAACCAGTATTCAATGGTAGTAAAGAGCATATTAATCATATTATTGATAATCTTCTCGATAATATTGAAAGAAAACTAAGATATACTTTCGAAAGATACTTTAACCACTACCATAAAGTTCTTATTACTTTTTTAGGAGAGGAAAAAGCAGGTCAAAACTGGGCTGGTTTTTTAGAGTATGGCAGTAAGCATCCTTTAGTGATTGCTATGCAAAACTTAGGTATATCTCGTTATACAGCACTAAAAATATTTAACGATAAAGAGTTAAAAAAGCACTTAATAATTGACGGGAAAAGTAAGGAGCTAATAGGTTTTGATAAACCAAAACTTTTGAGTGAATTTAAGATAAACACGATTGAATACGATGAAATATTCATGATCTCATAATCAACCAACCGCTAATTTCCCAGCCTCATGCCACATTTCACTTGGCATTGGGTTGGTTAACTCCCACGTTATATTCATTGGCTGGCTGCCGTTATGGCTTTGGTATTTAACCTCGCCGTAGTTTACAAAACCCATAGTTCGGCCATTTTCGTCTTTGCCTTGTTCGCGCACAAATAACAAGATGGTTTTGCCTGTTTGTTGGTGTTCAATATAGCTTAGACCGCGTCCGTGTTCTGGTCGTGAGTTATTTTGGCTTTGCCAATGGAACAGGGTCGGGCTGATTGCGTAGTCGTGATAAAGTGTCGTGGGTGAGTAAGTCTTCTCGCATTTATTTAGAGTTACAAAAAGCAGAATAATCTTCTGTTCTTCGATAACTAATACTCCCTCGCGAGCAGGTGACTTTTGCTCAAGCGTGTGGATGCCAAACGCGGCCAATATTTGTTGGCGGGTGTAGCGACTGTGTAATTTTATTGCGTGGTTAGGTAGGCACGCTAAATCACTTTCTTGTTGGTGAATACGGTTTATTAATAGCGTAATTACTTGCGTAAGTTCGTACTGTAGCTCTTTGTGTTTAAGTACTTTTAAGCTTTGTTCAAGCGTTTTAAATCCTAAACTTATACCTGTGGTATCCCAAAAGTTGTAATGCGCTATAAGCGCATACTGTTGATTTTGCGCTGTGGGCGTAAAACTAAAGTCGTTGTTACATAAATTACGTAAAAAGCATAAGTAGCTAAGGGAATCACAAGCGAATAGTTGATTGTTTATTGCTCGATAATACGCGGCGTAAATATCGGCTTGCTCTACGGGTATACCTGAGCTATTTAGTGAGTTCCATCCGCCACGTTTATAGATATCTTCTAGAGTCACTTGAGGATAAATGTACAGAAAATTCCCTAGAGTTAATTCCTTATCCGTATGTTGAGAGTAACTATTTATAAGCTTTATTAAGCGATCTCGAGTATTAATAGCATCTCTAATATTCTTTAGTATCGTTTTTTGTGTGCGTTTTTGTAGCTCTATACGGCAACCTAGCGGTAAATGCGGGAAGTTGTTTTCAATCTCGGTTTTTATAGGCTGGTTACTTTTACCAATGAGTGCGCGAAATTTACTGGCAAAGTCGTATTCTGCACGGGCGTTGCCTACAAAATCGAGTACGGTGCAGCATTGTTTTTGGCTATTATCAGGTAAGCGCAAGCCACGGCCGAGTTGCTGCAAAAACAGCGTTAGGCTTTCAGTTGGCCGTAAAAATAATAGTGTATCGACTTCTGGGATATCGACGCCTTCGTTAAAAATATCAACCACGCAAAGTATTTGTATTTCGCCTTGGCGTAGTGCTTGCTGTTTGGTCGCGCGCTCATTAGTGTTTTTGCTGGTGAGTACATCGGCGTTTATGCCTGCTAAGTTAAATTTAGAGGCCATGAATTCAGCGTGTTTTTGGCTTATGCAAAACGCGAGTGCTTTAATAGCGTGAACATTGGTTACGATATCAGCAAGGCTCGATATAATTTTGTTAGCGCGGCTGTTCTCCCCTGTATAAAGGTTACTTAGCTCACTTATATCGTAACGGCCACCACGCCATGTTATTTGGCTTAGGTCGGTGTCGTCATCCAATCCAAAGTATTGAAATGGGCATAAATGGCGTTGATTTATTGCCTCTGGTAAGCGAATTTCAGCGGCTATTACTCCGCAAAAATCATCGAGTATATTTGCGCCATCTTGTCGCTCTGGCGTGGCGGTTAAGCCAAGTAATATTGCGGGCGTAAAGTAACTTAAAATGGCACGGTAACTTGCAGCGCTTACATGATGTACTTCGTCTATCACTATGTAGTCGTAGTAATCATTGGTTAAGTTGAGTGATTCAATTTGGCTGTTAAGCGTTTGGATTGATGCAAAAAGTTGGTTGTAGCGTTGTGGTTTGTAGTTACCTACCCACAACTCACCAAAGTCATTATTTTTAAGCACGCCACGGTAAGCGCTTTGTGCTTGCTTTAGTATTTCTTCTCGGTGGGCTACAAACAAAAAGTGTGCGTTTGGGTTTTTATCGTAAACAGTTTTAAAGTCGAACGCCGATATTATGGTTTTACCTGTGCCGGTTGCAGCAACTACTAAGTTTTTAAAGCGTTTATGTACGCTGCGCTCAGCACTTAGTTTTTCTAAAATAGCGAGCTGATGCGTTTTTGGTGTTATATCAAAATAAAACTGGCTGCTTGATTGCCCAACACCGCGTTGCTCGTTAAGTGAATTAATGAGCTTTTCTTTACACTCAACAGCGCCTGTAAATAGCTCGAAGTCTTTTGATTCCCAGTAGGTTTCAAACGTACTTTTGGTTTTAGCTATGATGTGCGGGATTTCTTGTGCGGTAATTTTTAAGTTCCATTCAAGGCCGCTGGTAAGCGCCGAATGCGATAAGTTAGACGAGCCAATATAGCCTGTATGAAAGCCCGTATTGCGCATAAATAAGTAGGATTTAGCGTGTAGGCGTTCTTGCTGATTGTTATAACTTAGCTTTACTTCGGTATTTGGTAGATTTGCTAAAAACTCAACGGCTTTAGCATCCGTTGCGCCCATGTACGAAGTAGTAATAACTTTGAGTTTATTACCGCTTTTGGTAAATGCTTCAAGCTCATTTTTAAAAATGCGCAGCCCTGTCCATTTTATAAATGAGACAAGCCAATAAATAGTGTCGGACGATTTAATCTCGCGTTTTAGCTCGGTTTCGAGCGATATACCTGCATTAGCACCGCTAAATAACTCGCTTTGCGTAAGGCCTGTGAGTGGGAATATATCGCTTGAGTAATCTTTAAGGTTGGCCGCAATAGGGTTTTGGGTATTAAACAGCGCGGTAAGTATTCGGCCTTGGCTGTCGATAAGGTTTTCGTTAATTAGCTCGTCATCACGAATGTGATCTTTAAGCCAAAGTACAAGGCTATTAGCTAGGCTAATCTGTTCTTGTAGGCGCTCGTTCGAGTTAGGAATGGCATCGATTGCATGCGTTACAAGTTTACTTAAAAAGCGTGAAAGCCATGTTGCGGCTTCGGCCGTTTCAAGCTGGCGCTCGCCCACATAAAATTGATCACGATTTAAGTTTTGCTTAATTACTTGCGTAATTAACTGCTCGTAAATACCAATTTGCTGCATTAAAACCACTCCCTGTTTGCGAGTGGTTAGTTTACTTAAATACGGTACAGCTACAAGTATTAATCGACTAAGTTACTAGTAATTAAGTACAAACGTGTGAGTTAAGTATTAGCCGAGAGAGTAATCAAATGATGATGCTAAGAAATTATCCCCTTCAACTTCACCTGCAAACACATAATTAATGAGTAATTACCTCGCATGGATTCGAGGAAAGCGATGCTTGCACATGGATGTGCGTTTATCGCGTTTACGTTCATATTAATTATTTGTTTAAGGATAAGTGAAATTGAGGGGTGCCGAGAGATTCCAAAGAGAAGTCGGCGGTTACTTCTCTTTGGTTGCCATCGCCAACGCGATATAAGTAAATTATTTTAAAAGCTATGCTTTTCGCGCGAGCAAGCTGAGCGCCTACAGGTGTTTAGGTGGGTTTGGTAGCGTTGATTGAGGTAATGAGCTAGTTACTAAAGAGAAAGCGCGATGTAAAATCGCACCTACAAGTGCTAAAGCTTAATAGGCGTACTTATCTCACAATCTTTGCATACTAAAGAGTAATTTTCTTTACGTTTGCTTGTTTTAGTATTGATGCTTGAGCACTCTGGGCATGGTGATTTCATTGGTGTGTTTACACTGCAATTGCCGCATTTCACAAAGTAACCATAACGTCCGGAAAGAGGCTGTAAATTACTCGAACTATTACATTGCTTACAAGCTAATGTTATCTCTTTGATTAGATCAGTTTTAGGTTTTACTTGTTCAGTAATGGTTTGCTTGGTCGCTATTAAAGTATCATCGTAAACAGGTTCTGATTCGCTTATCTTTGCAGATACATATGAAGGCTCTTGTAAGATAGGTGATATATTTTGCTCTAAAATAAACTGGCAAATTCTATCCAGTGTTTCTTCACTGAACCACGGTCGAACGTTCGTTGTAAAAAGATGAAGCGGATTAGGTTTAGACGCAGGAAGCTTCATTATTTCGAGTAATTTATCAGTTATAAATTCTGATTTAACTAATCGGTCTTCAATTGCTTTTGGTGTGTTTTTCCGGTTGATAATGGCGTTGCTCGATATGGCACAAATACTATGCCACTCTCTGCCACCAAAACCCTGTTGCAGCTTGCCAAATAATTTAGTGAGTAGCTTTGGTGCATTGTCGCGCATTAGGCTTTTTAATAGCTCTAGTTGTAATTCAACCTGTTTTATTGGCGATGGCATACCTTGCCAGTTGCCGCGATAACTACGACTCCATTCTTGATGTTCATTAATCGTTACTTCGCCTGTAATGCTTTTAGATTCGATAAGAATAAAGCCATAGGTGTATGCTATTAGGTGGTCTATTTGTGCGGTTTCGCCATTGTGTTTAAATTTTACATCGTTAAACACAAATACCTGACTATGATCTTTAAAGGCGCGGCGTAAATAAAAGGCAACGTCGAGCTCTTGCTTTTGACCTGCTTGTATTTTATATGAGTTGCTGTTGATGAGGGTTTTATCTTTTAGAATCATGAGGCGTCCTTTCAATCATGTATTTGCTTAGAATATCATTGAAGTACCGAATAACAATACTGCTTAAGTTCAAAAAACGGGAGAGAAACTCCCACCTACAATTTAAAAGCTTCGCTTTTCGCGCGAGCAAGCTGGGCGCCTACAGGTGTTTAGCTTGGCTATTAAGCTCAAAATGTCATTAACTTTCCATAAGTAACTTATGCTTTACTTATGGGGTTGTGTTTTTATTTTACTCTCTATAAATAAAGTGAAGTTTACTTATAGGAGGTAAATATACGTTCAAACTTAAAAGTAAGTTATATTTGACTTTTGGGTGAGCTACCCTAAAATAAATTGTATAAGTAAACTATAGTTGACCTTTAATGAGTGAATTACCAGCAAAAAAAACACTTGGAAGAGTTGTTAAGCGCACTGAAATGCCTGATCTATCAAAGCCGTTTTCGTCGGTGCGGCTCGCTAAAGCGATTACTTCAAAGCGAACTGGCATGAAGCTTACGCTGGTTGATGTATCGCAAGCACTTAATATTTCAAAGCCTACGCTGATAAAAATAGAAAAAGGTGATGTGAATGTGCAGTTTTTTAATGTACTCAAAGTGATGGAATACTTGGGGTTGTCGTTTAGCCTTGTCAGTGATGACGAGTCGCACCACAATAACAAGGATGAGGTGAGCGATGAGCAGTGGTATTAAAAAAAATAGCTTAGATGTATTTATTGGGCATACGCAGAAGATAGGTGCGATAGCCCTTGATATAGGCTCTGAAAATGATATTGCATTTACCTATGAGCCTGAGTGGATTAATAAGGGTTTTGCTATTTCACCACACTTACCGCTCAATGGTGATTTTGACTCGCGTGATGTGCGTAATTATTTACAAAACTTATTACCCGAGGGCAAAGGTCTTGATGAGATTATAAGTAGTACTACTATCTCTAAAAATAATACGTTTGGTTTGATTAAAGTAATTGGCGAGGAAACGTCAGGCGCTTTGTCGTTTAGAGCAAGTAACAGTACTTTAAAGCAAACATCTTTTCGTGAAGTAACTAGGGTCTGTTGATCTTTGCGGATTAAAATTTGTCCAAACTAGGAGCTATTTAATCGCGACGCGAGATTTGCAACCTAGTGGGCTAAGTAAAAACCGAGCAACAAAGAGTAAATAGCTCCTAGGAAGAACCCTTCGGGCAGCGCCTGTTTGGCATTAATGCTACGTTATCGCCCATTTATGGGGAATAACCACACTGCATAGGCTCTGCCTTGCCTAAATACCAAACAGGCTGCTGCAAATTTAACCTTGAAAGAACAGCAGACCCTAGTGACGAGCTAAGCCAAAAACTTAAACGCTTTGTACAAGTTGGAGAACCAATTACTCATTGGGATGGCCGAACTCGGCTCTCTGTTGCTGGCGTTCAAGACAAACTAAACCTACTCGAAATCGATAGTAAATTAGGATTTGGTGAAGGGGAGCTATGTTCTAATAAAATTTTTAAATTCGAAACAGGTACCGCGCCTTTCATTGCAGTAAATGAACTTTTTACCATGCTTTTGGCAAAAGAGTCGGGGCTCAATGTTCCCCATGTTGAGTTGCGTACTTACGCAGATGTAAGAGTATTTGTAATAGATCGCTTTGATAGGCGCGTTACACAAGATCAAAACCGTGTATTACGTCGTCATATTATTGATGGTTGCCAAGCCACTAATTTACCTCCTTCTTATAAATATGAGCGTCAGCATGGTGATGATGGGGATGGTATTTATATTCGAGATGGCGTTTCTTTTGCAAAACTCTTTAGTGTTAAAACAACGAATGTACAAGCGTATGAGGCTCAGCTTATTCGTTGGATGACATTTAATATTTTAGTACGTAATTACGATGCTCATGGCAAAAACATTAGTTTTTTTGTTGGTAAAAATGGTTTAGAGCTTACGCCGTTTTACGACTTGGTAAATATAGAGGCTATTATTGAGCAGGGAAGCATTGACCGTGATATGGGCTATTTACAGCCCAAAATATCAAGGTGTTATGCTATGTCAGTGGGTGAGCATAATTCGCAAAGTGCAGGCAATTTTACTAATGAGATTACAGCTTACATGTTAGCTGATTTTGCTGATGAATTTGCTATTTCACTACCACGGATGCAACTACTTATGAGTCAAACCGTTAATTCTGTATTAGCCGCAATTGATACGGCTAAAGTTTCTGCTGTTAAAAATAACTTGTCTACTGCTGAATTAGCACACATTGATTTGTGCATAAAAATAATTAATAAAGCTGCAAATAAGCTGAGTGAGCAAATAATACAACTACCAAATATGGATGCATTTATTTAAATTTCAGAAAATAAATACACGTATTTTGAGTAAGTAATTCATATTTTGGTTGCCAGCATCAACGCGATATTTGCAAATTAAAATTAAAAGCGCGAGATAAATTCCGGCTTACAATTTAAAAGCTACGCTTTTCGCGCGAGCAAGCTTCGCGCCTTGTATCTCTCATTGATAAATGATTAGCTATCATTTATCACATCGAAGTCAGTGAGCTTGCCTTCGCGTCTAGTATTTAATACTGCTCCGTAGATAAAGCCCTGACTTTCTATTCTCACAAACTGA
>Ga0209501_10001111_pt1 | contig 30319 bp, 33 predicted proteins | sample ArcticOcean_MG_C_4_FD_187434 | JGI IMG/M metagenome (GOLD analysis project Ga0209501, IMG submission 187434) | Marine microbial communities from western Arctic Ocean - ArcticOcean_MG_CB4_134 (SPAdes) (version 2) | ecosystem: Environmental > Aquatic > Marine > Oceanic | place: Arctic Ocean...
GGCCCTCGACGTTTGGCTTGTGCGGGATCTTCGGTTTGTTCGCAAATAGCGACCTTGAAACCAGCTTTTATGAGCCTTAAAAGATAGGTCTCGTGGCTGTGGGCTGGGACGCCACACATTGGAATATCTTTGCCTTTATGCTTCCCTCGTTTGGTTAAAGTTATATCTAGAGCTGCTGCTGCTTTAACAGCGTCGTCAAAAAACAATTCGTAAAAATCTCCCATACGATAAAACAAAAGACAGTTTGGGTTTTTGCGCTTGATTGAGAGATACTGAACCATCATGGGAGTAACCGCCTTGGTGACGGAGACTTCTGCTCCCTGTTTCTGAGAAGTAATATTGGGGTCGGGGGTTGAATTTTGTGTTTTTAGCAAGGGTTAAGGTTTCTTTGTTTGTCAGTTAAATGATTGGTTAGCTGAATATATCACAACCACCCTAGTTACGGTCTCGTTCGTTTGGAAAAAATTGGTAACGGTGTTTTTGAAGGGTGAGGACACCGAGTTGGGGGGGTTTATTCAAAACGAACACATAATTTGAAAGAATGCTACCAAAGCGTCCTTTCGGGATTACTTCGAAATTAAAAAACCAGTTTTGGGTAATCAACGGATCTCTATTTTTATTATCATTACAGAATCTTTTGGGTTGGGTAGATGATGAGTGCAAAACAGCTCGTGATCAAGACTTACCCCTTTGCGTGAGGGGTTTCGTGTGTTACCCGAAGTGCATGGACACAGAAACGAAATCAGTTCTAGTATATGTTGGTCTCGACCGGATAGGCGACAGTCTCTTAAAACTGCCTTTTGTGCGGAGCTTGCGTGAGGCGTTTCCTGGTGCCCACATAACTTGGGTTGCCGGGAAAGATACGAGTGTTTACGCGGGCAATATGTCACCATTTGTAAAAGGTCTTCTTGACGAAGTTATAGAGAACGCCGGGATTGGGTTAAGCCCAAAGGAACTTCTCAGGCGACCGTTGAATAGAAGATATTTTGATATCATTTTTGACACCCAAAGAGTCGCCCTTGCTACGCTTGTTCTTTGTCGCATCAGGCATGGTCAATTTATTTCACCATTTGGTAACTTTTTCCTTTCTAGCAGAAAACCACCGTCAGGCTATACTTTCCCACAATCCATGCAGCGTCAAATGTTGGACCTTCTTGAAATAGCGACCGGTCAAAAATTCAAAACTCCAAATACGCTACCATTACAATTAGAGCCGTCATTACTTCCAGCCGCAAAGCAGCTGCTTCCCGAAGGACCCATATACGTTGGGTTGTTGCCAGGTTCTGGAGGAAAACCAAAATGTTGGCCGGTGGAAAAGTTTATTCAGTTGGCGCAAAAACAAATTAGTGCGGGGAGAGTTCCAGTTTTCCTCTTAGGACCGCAGGAAAAACAATGGCGTCCGGAAATTGCCGCCGTTGTCCCTGAAGGAATTTTTCCGCTTCAGGATGGCAATCATAAGGATGAGTTGAAGCATGAGCCGCAATGGACGATAGCGTTGTCAAAAAGACTCGCTGTATCTGTTTCAAACGATTCCGGAGCTGGGCACATGTGTGCGGTAGGTGGTCAGCCACTCGTTTCTTTGTTTGGTCGGACGTCACCGGCTAAATTCAAACCCATGACACCTAAACTGACAATAATAAAAGCCCAAGACTATGGAGGCCGTGAGATGCATTTTATACCAGTAGATGCGGTTGATTCAGCCGTTAAAAACGCGATAAATGGAGTATACGGATAAATTATTTAGACCTATTACTAAGTTCGTAGAAAACTACGGGCGCTTAGAAAGGTGTGAAGAAAAAGTTAAACAAACCGAAGTTTGGTCACAATTGTGTTGGGGTTTTTAGCCTAATTTGAGTTTGTTTTTAATCATCCACAGTATGGCTAAAGATGGGATCACCATTACCGCGGTAATTACAAAGAACGTTCCCCAGTCACCGTCGAGCCAGTCTACCATCGCTCCAGACGATGAAGCCAGTAAGGTCCTCCCGGCGGTACCAACTGACGCTAACAGAGCATATTGTGTCGCGGTATAGGTTCTATCAACAAGTAAAGAAATAAACGCGACAAACGCTACGGTTGCAAATGCTGTAGCAAGGTCATCCAAAAGCACGGCCATTGCGAATAACAGTTCTGACTTTCCAACCCACGCTAATAAAGAAAAAAATAAGTTAGTAGAAGCCATGGCGATGCCAGAAATGAATAACGCTTTTAAAATGCCAGCTCTTATCGCAAAGACCCCACCGATTAATGTAAAGCAGACGGTGGTAATCCAACCAATTCCTTTTGAATAAAGAGCTATATCAGACTTAGAAAAACCGATTTCTTTGTAAAAAACTATTGACATTCGCCCAAGAAAGGCTTCCCCAACCTTAAACAAAAAGATAAAGCTTATTATGTATATTCCGATAGTAATTCCGTTCTTCTTAAAAAAACTTAATAGTGGCTCCAGGACCGTCCCATAGATCCGCGCAATGACGGTAGCTAAATTGCCCAATGAACTGAGTCTCTCTTTTACACCTTCTTCGCTTTCAAGTTGCGACCTAATTCTTTCATTCGGCGTTTTCTCTTGAATAAAAAGCAAACCAACGCTGCATAACACGACTATTAAGCAGAGCAAAACAAATGAGAGTTGCCAGTAATTTTGGTAGCCGGCTTTCTGGAAAAAGTCGGCGGAATAAAGGGCTACTATTCCACCAACTTTATATCCGGTCCACCACCCCACAACGGCTATTGCCGCCCCAGCAGCCATGGAGAGCGTTTCGTGTTGTTCTATTTGTTCAATTCTTAGAGCATCAATGGTAATGTCCTGTGTTGCAGAGGCTATAGCAATTACCAATCCCACCCCGATCACCAGCCATAACTGTTCGGTGGGGTTCAAAATGCTCCAAAACAACAGGCAAATTACAATGATTAGTTGGGAAATAATTATCCAACCTCGTCTGTGGCCGAGAAAGCTCGTAAGAAACGGAATTCTCAAACGATCAATCAGCGGCGCCCATAAAAAATTGATAGCATAGACCCCAAATATTAGGCCTGCCCAGCCAATCGTGCTCCGGCTCAAACCGTCTTCTTTTAGCCACAAAGAAAGAGAACTCCCAATTAATACCCAAGGAAAACCGCTTATAATTCCTAACAAAAATATTTTGACCATACGAGAATCAAAATAAACAGCGGTAATATCAGACCAGGTTTTGTTGTTCATAAGTTTACGCCTAAAAGTTTCTGCACCTTGTCTAGCACTTCACTTTGAAGAATACGACTGACACACGGAAACATCCCTCTTTCGGTTGAGAGGACGCAATTACCAAGACACCCTTGACACTCAATTCTAGTATAGATGAATGTTACATTATCAGGCGTGATCTCGGCCGCATAGGGAATAATTTCCCCAACGTAGGCAGCACTTGCTAGGCACAAGGTCTGAGTTCCTGCAGCCACGGCTAAGTGCATGGCAGCTGTGTCAACGGACACAACTAGGCAAGCACACCGCAAGATTGGTATTAATTGCTCAAAGTTAGCCTCCTCCAAAAACACATTTGCGCGATTTAATAGGGGTCTGAAGCTGGGATTATTTAATATTTCTCCCGGGGCGCACGAAACAATTATATCGTAGTCATTGGGAATTTGATCAGCGATAGCAAAAAATAGAGAGGCTGGGGATTGCTTCTCCTTTACTGCCGAAAACGGAATGAATGCCACTGTGGGGCGTGTCCCCTTTGCAGACGGAGGCATTGTTTCGGGCGGGAAAGTAATTTGCGGTGGAGGAGCGCTTTGCTTCGTTAGCCAATTTGCAAAACGCGTCCACCTCAAGACTTTGTCTTGAATTATAGGCCCACTTTCAAAAAGGGAGTTGTAGAGAGCGCGATTTTTTAGTAGCGCTGAATCATATTTAGGCCAAGTTCTTGGCGACATTGCCAAGACTTGAGGTGCTTGACACGCTTGGATCAAAACTTCATCTTTTTTGGGGTGACGAAGAAAATCAGAACTAATGACAAGGCGAAAATTAGACTTGAAAAGATGTCGACAGAGATCCTTCCTATAGGAAGGGGTTTCCACTAGTTTGTTGAAGTCTACACTTATGATTCTGACGTCCTTGCCAAATAAAAAACCTACCTTTGCCGACTCTTTTTGGAGGAGTATGGTGATGGTTTCGTTACCTTGAACCAAAACTTCGAATCGAGAAAAAACCAGTGAAAATAGAATGGTGTCACCAATTCCACCAGAAGAAATTATTATAACATTTGAGCAAGCGACCTTTCGGTTTGGGTTTTTCGGAGAAACCAGAGAGTGCAGCTTTCGTTTAATATTCAATCTTTTGACCGCCGAAGAATGGGAAAAATATTTCTGCTCCTGCCTACCTTGGCCTTGAGGATAACAGGCAAGACTTTCTAGACCGGAGGCTAGAGCTTAGTTGCCACATGCGTTCAAGTGTATAGGCGGTCTTATGAGTGAGGTCACCATACGGGTATTGGGCATCCCACTGCGAGGACACGTCACTTTTGGTTTCCTATAAATACCAAAAGTGACTAACGCAGTATTGTACGTGTTTATTTGGTCAAGCTCCTTATATGTTTTGAAAGTCTGAGAGGCCGAGTAAAAATTCTGGTGAAGGGCCGTGGTTTTCATTGAATTAACTCCAAGATACTGTCTGTTACCCTTTCTTCATTCACGGCGCTGATACAAGGGAAAACTTCAAACTTGCTTGCCCTTTTGTGGCATCGCCAAAAGCAATGATAGCAGGGCATTTCTTCGTAGATGAACCGCACATGGTCGAGTGCTATGGTGTCGGGGTAAGGAAAAAAGCTTCCAAAGTGGCCCCCACCCAATATTACTACGGTGGGTATCCCGAGAGCGATACTTAGGTGCGCCGGCCCGGTATCATTACTAACAGTAGCGGCAGCGTGTTTAAGTATATTTATTAATTCAGGGAGGCGTGTTTTCCCCGCGAGGTCCGTTACACCCTTGCTACTGCCGAGCTGCTCCGGCGGTGTTTCTATGTGTTCATCCCGCCCCCCCACGATGACGATATTGTAGCCTCGATCATGTAAGTTTTTGGCTACTATGGTATAGTTTTCATAAGGCCAGCGGCGCCCATATTCGTTGCTCCCGGGGCTGAGAACAACGTAGGGAGAATTGATCGGGAAGGAGTTCAATTCTTCCTCCCAAAAAACCGACGGAGCAATGGGTGACAGCGGTTTCTTGGAAAGAGCCGAGAGAAAATTACAATGCCGGATAATTTCGTGGGTCGGATACGGCCCGGTGTCGATAATCATATCCACTTGGCTCAGATAATAGGTGAATTCCGTCCTAGTAGGCTCGTTGATAAAAGGCAAAGAAACAATATTGGTATTAGCCGCTGAGACCCAAACAAGGCTGTCAGCCATCATAGCGCGGCGAAAATATGAATCGCAGACGGCGGTTTCAACATTCAAGCGCCGGACCATTAGCGAAATTTTGAATCGATAAAACGGCTGGCGTGCAAAGGCGTGTTCATCCACTATGATCAATTGATAGTTTTTGAACAGTTCATCACCAACGCTTGCCCAGGATTTACAACCAAGAACAATGATATCTGAGTTGCGGACACCAAAAATGTCTGCATGAAGATCTAGTGCATGGCGGAAAAGCACCATGTCTCCAATACCGTCCATTCTAACTACCAAGAGACCTTTGCGTTTTCCGAATACTGGCCAATATCGGGCAATCAAGTCAAAAACCCGGAAAAGCCACCACCTCCGACGCATCCCGGCCGGCAGAACTCGCCAAAACCATGAGGTTTCAAAGGTTTGTCTAGCAAAATTAACTGTTGGCGTGCTTGAGTTGTAAATTTCTGGCATAATTATTTGGTTTGTTGAGTTTTGATAGTTTTCTAATTTTGCTATTCCAGTAACATTCTAAAAGCAGTTTTTTATTCTTACTAGCGAAGCGTTTCCCTGATTAGTTTTGAGAGATCCTGTTCAGACTGAGCACCGTAATGCGTGATAATCTCGCCTGCGCAAATTCCTCCTATTCTGGCACAAGCTGAAAGATCTCTACCTTGTGTATAGCCAGATAGAAAGCCGGCGGCATAGGCGTCACCGGCACCAGTAGTATCGACAACTCTTTCAACTGGTTCAGCATTAATAACATAGGTATTGTCACTCGAGATTATAACTGAACCAACGGAGCCTCTGGTAAGAACCACAACATCACAGAGGTCGCGGCACTCTCGCACAGCCTGATCAAAAGTTTCAACCAAATAGAGTGATTGGATTTCTTCTTCATTGGCAAATAATATATTAACTCGGTGTTGTATAAAACCTAACAATTCTTCTCGATGTCTGGTGACGCAGAAAGGATCTGAAAGGCTTAACGAGACAATTTGCCCAGCTTTTGCGGCAACATCAGCGGCTTTAAGCAACGCTTTTTTTGCGCCAGGAGGATCCCAAAGATATCCCTCGAGATAGGTCACCATAGAATTAGCTATAAGTTTGGCATCAACGTCTTCCGGTTGCAGTTCGGTACAAGCCCCTAAATAAGTTTGCATGGTCCGTTCACCATCGGGGGTAACAAATATGAAGCATCTCGCCGTGGGGATGTCGTTGGCATTGGGGACTGTTTCAAAGTTTAAGGCGGTGGCCAAAATATTGTGTCTAAAAACATCTCCTAATTGATCGTTCCCGACTTTGCCAACAAACGCTACTCTGCCACCGAGACCCGCTATCCCCGCCATTGTATTTGCGGCAGAGCCGCCGGGTATTTCTATAGAAGAGCCCTTTTTACGGTACAATTCTTCTGCTGCCGCCGCGTCAATGATCGCCATAGTGCCCTTGGTGAGGGCGTGTTCACGTATGAAAGCGTCGTCAGTTTGGGTAATGACGTCGACAATTGCGTTGCCAATACCAACTACATCATATTCAGTCGTAATCATCTAGCACTATAATTTGGTTTTTCTTATATTGCTTAGTATAGGGCGCGGGTGTCTTGCGACAAGCCGAGAAAAAAACAAGAGAGAGATAATATGCTTAATAGCATTTTTCTGATTATTGGTAATTAGATCAATCATTATGCTGATAAGAGTATTTTTAATAGCAGTGTCCCAACTAGCAAACAAATCTCTGAGACGTGTGATTTGGTTGGGACTGGTTGGTTCTGCGGCTATCTTTATGCTTTTGGTGTTTGTTATCAGTTTATTTTTGTTTGGGACCGATATCTTTGTTTTTAATGGGTTCTTGGGTTTGTTTAATCCGATCTTAGAGTTTTTCACAGACCTCTTCGGTGTAGCTTTGGTTCTGTTTCTTTCTTATTTGTTGTTTCCCTCTGTTGTGTACTTAATGGTCAGTTTCTTCTCAGAAGATGTGGCACTAGCCGTTGAGACAGAACTTTACCCATACCTACCTGAACCCCGAAAACAAGGTAAAAGAGAAATTATTGTGGTAACCTGCAAGTTCGTAGCTATTTCTCTGGTCCTTAACATTTTTGTTATTCCTGTTTACGCTGTATTGTTTCCAGTTGCGCCCTTTGTTTTTTACGCTTTAAACGGGTATCTTTTGGGAAGGGAGTATTTTGAACTGGCGGCCCTTCGGCGAGTTAACTCGGCTGAAGCGCAATTTTTAAGGCGAGCTTTTCGTGGCCAACTGTTTCTTGCGGGCACGGTAATTGCCTTTATGATGACTATTCCAATTGTTAATTTTATAGCCCCAGTGATTTCTGTTGCGGCCATGGTTAATTTAGTTGAGGTTTGGCGTAACACGCTTAGAACGTCTTAAGGGAGGAAGAAAGAAATGGCAACCAAAGGCAAGAAGAAGGTTGACGCGTCGGAGCCCAAACCAGATATAGATGACTGGAAAGAAAATCAAACGCCACCACTAAAGCCGTTTATTAAATCTGTAAGCAGCAACCTGGGTGGACGGAGCAGTCAACTTGTCCAACCAGCTATCCCGCAGCGTTTTGGTGGGATCCCCGGAATACCAAAGTATGGTGAAGGCGTCCCAGCGCATTTTGACGATAAATCTAATTGTTTAACTATCGGGGAAAACATCTCTCTTCGTGGTGAGATCACTTTTTGCGAGAAGCTAATAGTAGAAGGCAATGTTGAGGTTAGTCTAACAAACGCTGAAATAATTGAAATTTCGTCAAGCGGAATTTTCAAAGGCAGTGCTAAAGTCGAAACAGCTCAAATTAATGGCTGTTTTGAAGGCAAGCTAGAGGTTAAGGGCGTTTTGCGAATTCAGAAAGAAGGGCGGGTAAGCGGCTCTGTGCGTTACGGTAAGATAGTAATAGAATCTGGTGGTGAAATTTCTGGTGATATGGCATCGTTTGATTCTTCCAATGGATCAGCTAAACCAAGCGACAAAAATTAGGAACCAGTATATTAGGTGGACAAGCCAAACACTTGATTTGTTGCACATCTTTTGTTTTACCGTACATTTAACAATCTTATCGTCGCGGGTGTATTAACTACAGCCCTTTGGGCCTGTGGTGCTCAACAGGTTGCGTTAAAACAGGTTCTGCCTTCTCCGGAGCCATTAAGCGACCAACCTAAAATACCAACACCTAAAAGAACTCCCATAACCCATGAAGATAAGGGTGTTCTTAAGGAAGTTCCCCTAGACAAAAAGGGCAACGAAAAAAAAGTTGTTTTAGAAGATAAATTTAAAAACCAACCGCCAGGACATAAACATGTTGAGCAGGAACAACAAAATATTGATGTTTCCGGTTTGAAACACCGCTTGGTCGGCATGGATGGGCCCGAGATTATAAAAACCATGGGGCTTCCTGTTTTTAGGCGTTTAGAGCCCCCAGCGATAATATGGCAATATAGAACCACGATATGTATTGTTAATATTTTTTTGTATGAGACCGACCGAAGAGTAACAGCTGAGTATGTAGAATCATTGGGACAAAACAATAAAAACGCTGACGAAGACGAGTGTTTTAGAAGCATTTTGAAAATGAAGCCAGCATAGTCCTGGGGAAAATATAAAGAGAAATTTTAGAAAATGCCGAAAGACAGGCTTGGAAAAATTTCAAATAGTAGTTTTGGCTTTAAAGTTGCAGTATTCTCGAACAACACAATTCGGACAATCCGGCTTACGAGATTTGCAAACATATCTCCCGTGTAGAATTAACCAATGATGAGCGTGATGTTTAAACTTATTGGGTGTTATTCTATTTAATATTTTTTCCACCTCAAGCGGTGTTTTTCCTTTGGCGAGGCCGGTACGATTTGCTATACGAAAAACATGAGTATCGACGGCGATAGTGGGATCGCCAAACGCCATGTTTAGAACGACGTTGGCGGTCTTGCGCCCGACGCCGGGCAACTGTTGTAGGGTTTCCAGGTCCTGGGGAATGATGCTACGGTGTTTAGTCTTCAGCATAAGGCTAAGATTAATGATATTTTTTGCTTTTGAATTGTATAGGCCGATAGTCTTTATATGGTTTTTTAAATTTGCTTCTCCCAGATCCAGCATTTGTTCCGGGGTCTTGGCAATTTTAAATAAATTTTTGGTGGCCTTGTTTACACTTACATCGGTAGCTTGGGCCGAAAGAACTACAGCGACTAATAGAGTGTAGGAATTTATATAGTTTAGTTCCCCTTTTGGGTTAGGATTTTCATTTTTTAACTTGCGGTAGAAGAGCTCTGTGGTCGTCTTGTTCATAATAATTGGCACCTTTTTAAGGTCTTCTCGTTTAGCAGATTGTGTTGGTAAGCACACCTATTGTCTTAACTTAATTTAAGCTTTGACCAGAGGGTTGTAATGATTGATCTCAGACACCAAGAAGGTACTAGTCAAATAAATGGCATACTTTTAGAAGCTTATTTATCACCAAGCGTAGCTATCAAGCTCTCCGCAGTGCGGTGGATTTTATCTTTATTCGGGTGTGTGTATTGGTGGGAGTAACGTTCGCTCTTATTGGTGCCCAACCGGTTTTGGGTTTCATGGGCATTGAAATTATTTTACTACTTGCCGCCTACCGATTTTGCGTACGTAATTCTCGCATGGCGGAGCAAATAATTCTATCGGGTCGCAGCTTGCTCTTTCGCCGTATAGATCGTTATGGGAACGTAAGTATTACAAACCTTGAGCCTCTTTGGCTTAGGGTTAAAATTGGCAGAGCGAAAGGTATTTTTAGGCATATTATTCTCGCGTCAAAAGGTAAAACCTATAACGTGGGAGTGTTTTTAACCCCAGAGGAAAAAGTGGTACTTTTGAATACACTGCAGCGAGCCTTGGGGAAATTGCGTACAGAGCCGGGCTTATTCTCCCATACCTAAAACATCAATCATATCATAGAGACCCGTATCTTTGTGGTTAGCCCATTTTGCTGCGATAACTGCCCCTTTGGCAAATAGTTCCCTTGAGTAAGCAGTATGACTAAGTTCAATTCGTTCGGCATTGCCCGCAAAAATAACCTTATGTTCGCCAACAACCTCACCTCCTCGTAACGAAGCAAATCCAATTTCTCCAGGTGAGCGTTTGCCTGTTCCCCGGTCGCGACCCCAGTTTGCAACATCAGGAAGCGCAGTTTTGCGGCCTGCCGCGGCAGCTTCACCAAGTCCAATGGCCGTTCCTGACGGTGAATCTATCTTATGTCTATGATGCATCTCTACGATTTCAATATCAAATTCTTCATCAACAGTCCTTGCTATATCCTTGGTTAATTTCAACAAAATATTGATCCCGACAGAAAAATTCATTGACTTAACGATAGTTGTCTTTTTTGCGGCTGCAGTAATGGAGGATATTTGTTGTTCATCGTGGCCTGTTGTTCCTAATATGAGTTTTGTCCCGTGTTGGGCCGCTAAAGCGGTATGGGTTTCCGTTATTGTGGCAAGAGTGAAGTCAATAACCACATCTGAGATTTGAAAGAGTGAAGGAGTATCGTCTCGTATATCGATCCCACACGGGCTGAGTCCAATATGTGCTGCAATATCTTGACCTAATGCTAAATGTCCGGGGCTTTCAGTGCCACCACAGAGCTCGCAACCGGAGGTTGCCAGTACCTCCCTTACAAGCATCTGGCCCATTCGACCGGCGCATCCGACTATACCTACTTTCATAGAGGTAAATTAAAAGGGTCTGACGCCTTTTTACAATGTTAATCTTTTAAATCTTCCCAAATGTCTTTGACTTTAGAAAAAAAACCGTCTGATTGGGGGCTGTTCTTAACAGTTTTGCCTTCTTTTTCAAATTCTTTCAGCAGCTCTTTTTGTTTTTTTGAGAGATTGATGGGGGTTTCCACATTGGCGTGGACAAACATATCTCCTCTTTGCTTAGACCGGAGGATAGACATGCCTTTTCCCCTAAGCCGAAATTGGTGTCCAGACTGGGTCCCCCCAGGAATAGCAACGCGAGCCCGTCCGGTATCTACCGTCGGCACGTCTATATGCCCCCCAAGGCACGCCACAGTCAGTGGAAGAGGCACTTTGCAATAAATATTTGCACCATCTCTTTGAAAAATGTGATGAGGTGCCACGGAAATAGAGATATAAAGGTCACCCGATGGTGCGCTATTTAGGCCGGCTTCACCTTCGCCTGAGAGCCGTATGCGGGTGCCGTCCTCTACGCCTGGCGGAATGGTGACAGATAACGTCTTTTCTTTGCGAACCCGCCCCTGTCCCGTACAAGTTTTACAGACTTCCTTTATTACCTGACCACTGCCCTGGCATGTTGGGCAGGAGCGCTCGATGGTAAAAAATCCTTGTTGGGCCCGAACTTTGCCGTGTCCGTTACAGGCGTTGCAGGGTTCTGGTGCAGCGCCATTCTTTGAGCCAAGACCATTACATGCATCACATTGTACAGACGAAGGCACTCGGATATTAGTTTTATTGCCCTTGAAAGCCTGTGTTAATGAAATTTCCATATTGTATCGAAGGTCAGCACCTCGCCCAGACTGACTGTTGTTACCTTGTCTGTTTCCACCAAACATTTCGTCAAATATATCGGAAAACCCAGAAAAGCCATGTCCAAAACCTTGATCAAATCCGCCAGAACTGGGACCCCCCTGTTCAAATGCAGCATGTCCGAAGCGGTCATAGGCCGCGCGTTTTTCCTCGTCCGAAATAACGTCATTGGCTTCATTTAGGTCTTTGAATTTTTTTTCTGCCTTGGCGTCGCCCTGGTTCCTATCTGGGTGGTACTTCATGGCAAGATTTCGGTAGGCTTTTTTTATGGTTTGGTCATCAGCGTTACGTTCGACACCGAGAACTTTATAGTAATCTTCTTTTGCCATTAAGCCGGATCCATTTACCGAGCGGGCAGGACGCCTAATATGCGAGGCGTTCGGACCCTGTAGTGGTTAAGAGGTATAACTAGCAGTAGCCGTATTTTATTTGTCTTTTTTTTCAGGCTCCACTTCTTCAAAATCAGCGTCGACCACAGTTTCATCTTCGGAGCCATTTTTACTCGATTTCTCCGTGTTACTATCATCCGACACATCATCCATACCTGGCACCGGGTCGCCTTGGCTATCCTTATACATAGCTTCCCCTAGTTTCATCGCCACTTGCATTAAGGCCTCAGATTTTGATTTAATTTCGTCGGTATCCTCCGATTCTAAAACATCTTTAAGAGCCTGGACGGCGCTTTCAATTTCTGTACGGTCTGTTTCAGGTATTTTGTCACCATGCTCTTCAAGGTTTTTTTCCGTGGAATGTATTAGAGCATTGGCATTGTTTTTAGCCTCAATCGATTCGCGGCGTGTTTTATCATCCTCGGCGTGAGTTTCAGCTTCCTGAACCATCTTCTCTATATCTTCATCAGACAAACCACCAGAAGCTTGTATTCGAATTTTCTGTTCTTTGCCGGTTGCCTTGTCCTTAGCAGACACATTAACAATACCATTGGCATCAATATCAAAAGTGACATCTATCTGTGGCATGCCCCGCGGTGACGGGGGGATCCCAACAAGATCAAATTGCCCAAGGAGCTTGTTATCTGATGCCAATTCTCGTTCACCTTGGAACACCCGGATCGTAACGGCGTTTTGGTTGTCTTCAGCTGTAGAAAATACTTGGCTTTTGCGAGTGGGGATAGTCGTATTGCGATCAATCAGTCTTGTAAACACCCCACCTAAAGTCTCAATGCCTAGCGAAAGGGGTGTAACGTCAAGCAATAATACATCTTTGACGTCGCCCTGAAGAACGCCAGCTTGGATGGCTGCTCCAAGAGCAACGACTTCGTCGGGGTTTACTCCTTTATGCGGCTCGCGTCCAAAAAACTCCTGTACCCTTTCTTGTACTTTAGGCATCCGCGTCATGCCACCTACCAGTATCACTTCATCTATTTCACCGGCGGAAATTCCAGCATCTTTAAGTGCCGCCTTGCATGGACCAATGGTGCGGTCAATCAGTTGTTCAACTAAAGCCTCTAATTTCGCCCTTGTTAGTTTTATGTTTAGGTGCTTGGGGCCACTGGCATCGGCAGTTATGAATGGTAAGTTAACCTCCGTCTGCATAGAACTGGAAAGTTCGGTCTTCGCTTTTTCCGCAGCTTCCTTGAGGCGCTGTAAGGCTAGTTTGTCACTGCGTAAGTCTACCCCCTGTTCTTTTTTAAACTCATTGGCGAGATAATCTATGATGCATTGGTCAAAATCTTCACCGCCGAGGAATGTGTCTCCATTTGTTGATTTCACCTCGAAGACGCCATCGCCAATTTCGAGAACCGAAACGTCAAAGGTTCCGCCACCCAAATCATAGACGGCAATGGTCCCGCTTTCTTTCTTTTCTAGACCGTATGCTAGTGCTGCCGCGGTTGGCTCATTTATGATACGCAGCACTTCTAAACCGGCAATCTTGCCGGCATCCTTCGTGGCTTGACGTTGAGAGTCATTAAAATAAGCCGGGACGGTAATAACGGCTTGTTCAACAGCCTCACCTAAATAGCTTTCCGCAGTTTCTTTCATCTTCTGTAAAATAAATGCACTTACCTGGCTCGGGCTGTATGTTTCACCTTCGGCCTCTACCCACGCATCACCATTTTCCCCACTAACAATACTGAACGGGACAAGATTCTTATCTTTTTCTGTTAATGGATCGTCATAACGTCGCCCGACGAGGCGCTTAATGGCGAAAAGTGTATTTTCCGGATTTGTAACAGCTTGGCGCTTAGCCGGTTGACCAACAAGCCGTTCGTTGTCAGAAAAGGCTACCATGGAAGGTGTTGTTCGACCACCTTCAGCGTTTTCAATCACTTTTGCATCCGATCCCTCCATAAGAGCGACGCAAGAATTAGTGGTTCCAAGATCAATTCCAATTACTTTACTCATTCCGTCCTCTCAACTTAGCAACACAAGCTGAAGCCAATGATTGCATGAATTTTAGTAAGTCGCTGGAGGCTTCGTTACCTACTTGGGAGAAAAAACCTGAGGTATGAAGCAAAGTTATTTATCCAACAACCTTGATGACTATATAGGTCGCACTAGGTGGCATCGCAACCGTATATTCACAATTTGTTAGGGGTTTTAACCCAGCTTATCAAAGCTTTTTGTCAACTTTGGGGCTTGTGTCGTTATCTTGTTTAGTGGCCTCTGCTTGCTTCTCGTAGGCGGAAGACGTTTCCTTTGCGGCGGTGTCTTTAGGCAATTTTTCAAGATCCACCCCTTGGCTTTCATCCTCATTCTCGAGAGGTAGGCCTCCTTTGGATACACCCACCATGGCCGGACGTAAAAGCCTATCATGTATCATATAACCTTTCTGAATTTGCTGAACGACAACACCGGCGGGTTGATCTGGATCATCTATTTCAAACATTGCCTGATGTAAGTTGTGGTCGAATTTTCCCCCAAGGGCATCAATTGGTGTAATCTCGAATTTCTCATAGACGTTATCTAGTTCTTTCCATGTTATTTCCATGCCGACACAAAGATTTTCGAGATCTTCACTGGCCGCCCGGGCTTCTGATGTTACGCTCTCCAATGCCCGGCTAAGATTATCTGCCACAGATAAAACGGAGCGGGCAAAGTTCGTGATGGCATATTTGAGAGAGTCTGCTTTTTCACGCCCTGTTCGTCGGCGAACATTTTCCGATTCGGCCACCGTACGAAGCAATTGATCTTTTAAATCAACAATCTCTAGGTTTAACTCTTCATAACTTAGGAGGTCATCCTTCGGATCGCTGCTTTCAGGTGCTTCATCAGGCTCTTGATCGCTTTCTTTGATGACTTCCGGGGGCTCGTTGCTGATGTCCGTTACGCTGGCAGCTTGTATTTCTGGCTCTTCGTTCCTGTTGTCTTTTTTATTTGTTTTGTCATGTTGTTTTTTTGATTCTTCTTTCGGACTTTCCGTCATTTTAATGTTACCTTTGATTACAATAAAAGATGTTAACCTATTATGCGGCTTAATAATTTGGCAGTGTAATCTACCATTGGGATGATACGGGCATAATTCATACGGGTGGGACCTATGACCCCAATTGCGCCAATGAGTTGGTTTTGGTTGGACTTGTAGGGCGCAACAATAAATGAACAACCGGAGAGGTCAAATAAGTCATTATCGGCTCCAATAAATATCTGGACACCTTCCCCTTTATCGGTCATTTCAAGCACTTTTAACATTAATTCAGTGGTTTCTAGCGCGCTAAAAAGCTTCCTAATTTGTTCTAGATCTGCAATCGCATTAACGTCATCCAATAATTTGGAGTGACCGGTGACAATTAGTGTTCCATCCTTTTTATCACCGCCCAAGGTTGCAAGGCCAGCTTCCAGAACCTTAGAAGTCAAGGTGTCAAGTAAAGCCTGATTTTTTTCCAACTCTCTAAAAAGACTGTCGCAAGTATCCTTGATAGTTTGTCCAACAAATCGGGAATTTAAAAAGTTTGAAGCTTCTATAAATGCTGATGGCGGAATATCTCGGGGAACTTCGATGATTCGGTTTTCGACGATGCCATCGGCTGTTACCAACACTACCAAGGCGCGGCCAGGGTTGAGATGGAAAAATTCAATATGTTTTAACGGAGTTTCTATTTTTGGGGCCAAGACTATACCTGCACAATTGGAGAGACCAGAAAGCGCGTTGGTTGCTTCTTCCAGCACCTCCTCAAAACTTCTACCAGTACCGGCAACCCTGCCCTCTAAATTGCTCTTATCTTCATTGTTGAGGTTTCCAAGTTCCAGCAAACCATCCACAAAGATACGCAAGCCAGCATTAGTAGGAAGGCGACCCGCGGAGGTGTGGGGCGAATATAGTAAGCCGGCATCCTCTAAATCAGCCATGACATTTCGTAAAGTTGCCGGTGATAAGGTTGATTTCAGTATTTGAGATAAAGTTTTAGATCCTATAGGTTCGCCTGTTTCCACATAAGCATCTACAATTGTCGTAAATATATCGCGTGAACGTTTGTTCAAATCTCTAATAGTACTTCTTCCAGTTGCCATGCATACAATGTCCAAAGGGGTTGTCTTTTAGTTCAAAGTTAATCTAATCGGAATTTTTATTACCGCAAGATATGTTGAAGATGATAAATCTGATTTAAAACGATTTGAACTAAACTATCGTTTATTAATTTGCAGGTGAATTAGTGTGCGCCTGAAAACAAAAGGCCCTTTTGGTTGACAAGTTTTTATGAACCTAGCAGGGGTACAAGTAAAATTTATCGTAAAGGAACCTTAATGAGACCATCTGGACGGGAACCCAATCAATTACGCCAAATTACTTTGGAAACGGGAGTTAACAAACATGCGGAGGGCTCCTGCCTCGCAAGATATGGTGACACTCATGTCTTGTGTACCGCTACCGTCGAAAAACGCTTGCCCGGATGGCTAAAGGACTTGGGGCATGGGTGGGTCACGGCAGAATATGGAATGCTGCCTCGTTCGACGGGAGAACGTACAGCACGGGAAGCGTCGCGTGGCAAACAAGGTGGCCGCACTCAAGAAATTCAACGGCTAATAGGAAGATCCCTGCGCGCAGCAACTAATTTAGAAATGCTGGGCGAGTTTCAAATTAAGGTCGATTGCGATGTTCTACAAGCGGATGGTGGCACCCGAACCGCTTCAGTCACGGGAGGGTTTGTAGCTCTTTACGAGGCGTGTAAAACTTTAGCAAAAGCAGGCTTTCTCTCCGACATACCATTTGCAGGAATGGTAGCTGCTGTGTCATGTGGAATTTACAAAGACGTGGCCGTTCTCGACTTAGACTATATAGAAGATAGCGGAGCTCAAGTTGATGCTAATTTTGTTATGACGGATAAACACGCGGTCATTGAGATCCAAGCCACTGCGGAGGGAACCCCTTTTTCTCATGAAAGGTTATTAGCTATGATTAAGTTAGCCGAGAAAGGCATCAATGAACTTTCTGAGCTGCAAAAAAGTGCTCTTGGTCTTGGTTAGTAAAGTTTAGTGGCAATTATTGACCAAATTGCATCGAGAAAATTTTACGGTCGTGAACTAGTGATTGCTAGTCACAATTCAGGAAAAGTGAGAGAGATGAGGGAGCTGTTACGGCCGTTTGTTGTAAAAGCGCATGCTGCGAAGGATCTCAATCTTCAGGAGCTAGACGAAACGGGTTCTACGTTTGCGGCAAATGCAGAATTGAAGGCGAGAGCTGCCACCAACGGTTCTGGCCTACCTGCTTTGGCGGATGATTCTGGCCTAGAAGTATTTTCTCTGGCGCGGGCGCCTGGCATTTATTCGGCGCGTTGGGCTGGGGGCGCCAAAGATTTTGACAGTGCAATGAGAAGGGTAGAGAAACAACTGGAAGGTATAACAGATCGTCGCGCTGCTTTTGTTTGTGCTCTGAGCCTTGCGTGGCCCGACGGGCACGTTGAGACCGTAGAAGCTGTTGCAAAGGGAAATGTGGTATGGCCACCCCGGGGAGAAGCGGGGTTTGGTTACGATCCAATTTTTGTTCCGAACGGGTATAACACCACTTTCGGCGAAATGGAGCCAAAAATAAAACACCGCATCAGTCACCGTACAAAGGCATTTAACAAATTAGTGTTAAGCTGTTTCCCTTCACGTATTTAACGCATGACTAGCAATTATAACGCCCCTTTTGGCATTTATATTCACTGGCCTTTTTGCGCCTCTAAGTGTCCCTATTGTGACTTTAATAGTCATGTGAGGGAAAAAATAAATCATGACGTCTGGCGGCAGGCTTTTCGGGCCGAGATTGAACGATATGCAGCCGAGACCGGCCACCGTAGGGTCACCAGTATTTTTTTTGGTGGAGGCACCCCGAGTTTAATGGAACCCGAGACACTGGCTGACATCATCGAAAACATTAAAAATTATTGGTCGGTTGCGCAAAATGTAGAGGTGACCATGGAGGTAAACCCTTCTTCTGCGGAGGCTAAAAACTTTGAAACCTGTCGGTCAGCTGGCGTCAATCGACTCTCTCTGGGGGTCCAATCTCTAAGCGATGACTCTCTTAAATTTTTGGGCCGCCGGCATTCCGCTTTGGAGGCTATTGATGCCCTAGAGACCGCGGCTCAGATTTTTAAGCTTACTTCGATTGATTTAATGTATGGTTTGCCCGGGCAAACTTTAGAAGGGTGGGATAATGAGCTTAATAATGCACTTGACCTGTGTGAAAATCATATTTCTGTCTATCAACTGACAATCGAGCCTGGGACAGTTTTTTATAGAGAAAAAGTGCCGGAAGTTAATGAAGGTCTCAGCAACCAACTTTATAGACGTACCCAAGAAATTCTGAATTTGGCCGGTTTGCCCGCATATGAAATATCTAATCATGCAAGACCCGGTTATGAGTGTGCCCATAATTTATTGTATTGGCGGGGAGAAGACTATTTGGGCCTTGGGCCAGGCGCGCATGGACGCCTGACAAAGAAAAGCGAAGGTGGTTTTTTTGAAACAGAGGCTATTCAGGAATTTAGAAACCCCGAAAAATGGCTTGATTCAATTAGGACCGATGGAGAAGGCACTCAAAAACGATACACACTTGCCTTTCAAGAGCGATTGGAAGAATTAATTCTTTTTGGGTTGCGTGTCTCTGAGGGAGTAGATGTAGAGCGGTTTTACCGCCTTACTGGTCGTCGGCTATTCGACCATTTGAAAGAAGAAAAGTTGGACATGTTGGTGAAGGGTGGTTTTTTAATTGGATCTCGCTCCAAACTAAGGCTTACAGAAAGTGGTTTGAGACGTCTAAATTCTATAGCAAGAGCGTTGTTAGTTTAATTTGTTGGGTTTTTGAAGCTTGTGGGTGCTTCCTCAATCACCTTAACACCTTTTTCCTCAACCTGGTAAATAGAAAGCCCCCTATTTGTGTGTCCTTGAGGAGAAAAGCGAAAGATACCATCACGTCCACCAAATCCCTCCGGCACCAAGATTTCGGAAAGATCAAAACGGCCATCCGGTTTTACAAAAACGGCGGCAAGTGCTGTAGCGTCATAGGCAAGGGTAGCTAAGCGCGGCGGTAAGACCCCAAACATTTCTTGATAATTTTTGATAAAACTTTGACGTTCTTTGTTTGGGGGAGCGGCAAACCATCCGCCAACGAGAGCGGGCTCTGAGGTTAAGGTTTTTGAATCCCACAGCCCAGTGCCCAGCAAGCGGGTTTTTTTAGGATCAATGTCGTAGTATGGAAGTAACGCCGCGATTGCTTGGAGACGTTTGCCACCATCTGCTACCATCAATGCATCGAAGGGCAAGTCACCTAGGGTCTGCAAGTTCTCAAGTTTTTTTAGCGCATCTTGCGCAAACGCGTCGTTTCTATTTGCAAGTTTTTTGCGCTCGTCCAGAAGATCTTGCCGTCGTTGTTGGTAATTAGCGAGGTCCTGCACAACGGGTCTAAAATCATTGGCATCAGGGTCGTAAAAAGCGTTATTTGTAATTTTTACGCCGAGTTGTTTTGCAACAACATCTAGAGACTTCCTTACGGCCATGCCGTAACGGTTGTTCGGTGCTAATAAAGCAAACCGGTTTAGGCCTTTCTTGTGAGCAAAATGGATTACCCGCTCAACTTGCTCGCTTGGTAAAAACCCCATGGTGAACACGTCAGCGCTAGCAACATCTCGGTCATTGGAAAACGAAATAACTGAAATGCCGGCAGTTTGTACGGCGCTAGCTATGGCTGTTACGGAGCTCGAAAAGAGGGGTCCTAGGATTAGAGACGCTCCGTCGCTTATGGCTAAAGCAGCAGCATCGGCAGCCCCCTCGGGGGTACCCATCGTATCTTGGGGAATAAGCTCAAACTCTTTATCGGCGAAGTGGAACAAGGCCAGCTCAGCAGCGTTTAGAAAAGCGTGACCCAATTTAGAATGCGGACCAGAAAGTGGCAGCAATAAAGCAACGCGAGGGACATTCGATCTAAACCGAGGGGGGGGTGGTGCGGCAAAGGTCTCGCCCGGATTATTTTGATTTGGGTTGACGGTAGTTTCATGGTTTCCAGCCAGATCTGGGGTTTGGTCTATAATTTGGTCCGCCTGATAAATTGGGATATTGCCAGATAATTTTGGTGTTTCAGTAAAGACTGTTGACATTCCACCCCCTTCAACTGGGTGTTCTTTAGATTGGATTAATGCTTGGGTAACGGAGATTGGTGGAATGTCTTCGGTCGAATGGTTGTATATAATGAGCTGTTGTCTGGGGAGCTGAGGTTTATTTGAGAGGGGTTGTGACTTTCTTAACAAGGCCACGTTATTTTTAGTTTGATTTGAGACTTGCAAGTCTGGTGGGATTCGAGGCAAAAGTTGTTGGCAAGCGCCAAGGAGCATAAATGCAAAAAAAAAGCAGGCGGTGGTTTCCCAGGTTAATATTTTCCGTGAATAAATCATCTAGGCCCCATCGTTCCCAAGACTACATGATTGAAGAACAAATATCATGGAACAAAACCTATTAAGTTTCATTGGGCAAGTAAACCCGAGCGGATAAAAGACATGTCACCTCTAGAATGTGGTCTTTATGTGGTAGCTACCCCAATAGGGAATCTTGGAGATATAACCTTAAGAGGGATTGAAGTGTTGATGTCGGCTGACAGGATAGCTTGTGAAGACACACGTGTAACTAGAAAGCTACTTTCTCGCCACTCTATAAAAACTAAAGTTACATCTTATCATGATCACAATGCGAATACGGTTCGACCGGTCTTAATCCAAGAAATCAAGAACGGGGGAACTGTTGCTTTGGTTTGCGATGCAGGGATGCCATCAATTTCTGACCCTGGTTATAAGCTTATCCGTGACAGTATTTTGGCCGGGTTATATGTTACGGTGGCCCCCGGGGCGTCAGCTGGACTTTCAGGGTTAGTTCTCTCTGGGTTGCCTACTGACCGGTTTTTGTTTTTGGGTTATTTGCCGTCAAAATTACAACAGCGTCGGAATACACTTGAGGAGATATCCGGAATTTCGGCGTCACTGATATTTTATGAAAGCCCTGAACGCTTGGTGAACTCATTGAAAGACATGTTATGTGTCTTGGGAGATCGCCCTGCCGCGGTTCTACGTGAACTGACTAAGCTACATGAGGAGGCTCGCCGCGGCTCTCTGAATGAATTGTGGGCACACTATGCAGATAATGCAAAACCGAGGGGGGAAATTGTTGTTGTGGTCGGACCCGCTCTTGAGATCGAAAAAATATCCGATAAAGAAATAGCTAACATTCTGGAAGAGCGCCTTAAGAACTTGAGTGTTAGGGACGCCGTTTTTGAGGTTGCCGCAATTACCAAACAGTCACGAAAAAAAATATACATGATGGCTATCAATCTTCAAACCCAGTTTAAACCCGGGAATAGTTGATTTAAGGAACCCCCAAATTTTAAAAACTATAAAAAACTTGCCGTTGCTGTCCGGTAGTTGACGAAATCTTAACTGCTTGTAAGGAAATACAACAGTAACCAAGGAGCCAACAAAAGATAGGAATCCATAGATGCCACGCGCTATTGTGATTTTAGTAAACCGACCTGCGGTTATATTTAACGCAATGATTTTGCTGGTCGTATTCTTGAACGCTTGTACTGCTGTTGTTGGGGCAGGAGCTACGGTTGGTGTTGCTGCAGTGCAAGAGCGAGGTCTTAAAGGCAGAGCTAAAGACCTTCGGATAGAAGCCCTCATACTAACAAGGTATCTCAATGTAGGGCTAAAACTCACTACTACAATAGGCGTTGAAGTGTATAATGGTCGGGTATTATTAACGGGCGCAGCCAAGGATTTAAAGTTATCGGATAAGGCGGTAAAACTTGCTTGGAGCGTCGCTGGCGTGACAGATGTTATAAATGAAATACAGCTGGGAAAAGGGGTTACAGTTACCGACTATGCTCACGACACTTGGATTACGACAAAACTAAAATCTAAACTGGCTTTTGATAAAGATATCTTAGCCATTAATTATGCCATTGAGACGGTCAATAGAACCGTTTATTTGATTGGGATTGCCCAGGACCAGAGCGAACTGGTAAGGGTTATAGCTCACGCCAATTCTATCACTCGAGTGATCAACGTAGTTAATCATGTTAAGTTAAGGAAAAAAGCCTTCGAATAAAGGTTGCCTTCAAGATAACAAGGCCTTTGAATTAGAAAACGGAATTGGTTGTTGTATGAGCCTCGTTGTTGCAATTCAGATGGATCCAATTGATGCTATCGATATTAAATCAGATAGCACGTTTATTCTGGCTTTGGAGGCTCAAGCGAGAGGCCACTTGCTTTATCATTACCTTCCTCAAGATTTAACACTCGAAAAGAATTCTGTTACCGCTTGTGCACGGGCACTGACGGTTCGGGAAGTTGAGGGGGATCATTTTTCTCTCGGAGACAAAGAATGGTTTAATCTTGGCCTAGCTGACGTGGTGCTAATGCGCCAAGATCCGCCTTTTAATATGGCTTATATTACGGCAACGCACTTGCTGGAGCACGTTCATCCTGAAACTTATGTCGTAAACGATCCTGTAAGTGTCCGTAACGCTCCGGAAAAACTGTTTGTAACCCACTTTGCAGAATTTATGCCGCCTACGTTGATCACTTCGAATCGAGACAAAATAAGGGAATTTCGTGATCAGCATAAAGATCTTATAATAAAACCACTGTTTGGAAATGGTGGTGCAGGCGTGTTTCATTTAGCGCCAGAGGACGAGAACCTTAATTCCCTCTTGGAATTATTTGCTAAACTTTACAGAGAGCCTTTAATTGTGCAGCGTTATGAACCTAAAGTTAGGGATGGAGACAAGCGTATTATTCTCATTGATGGAAAGCCAGTTGGTGCTCTCAACCGGGTGCCCGCCAAAGGAGAGTCCCGTTCTAACCTACACGTGGGTGGCTGTGCTCAAAAAGCGAAACTAAGTCGGCGAGAAGAGGAAATCTGTGAAGCCATTGGACCATCTTTGGTCGAGCGGGGGCTAATTTTAGTAGGAATTGACGTGATTGGCGATCAAATCACCGAAATCAATGTAACCTCCCCCACATGTCTTCAAGAAATTAACCATTTTGACAATGTTAAGCTAGAAGCTAACGTTTGGGATGCAATAGAAGAAAAAATATCGATTAATGGCTCATAATTAGTTTGTGTTTAGATTTTGCAATCTGGCACAAGTTGCCGCTTAAAATGGGCAACACCTCAATTTTATAGAAATAGCCAGGATACGGGATAAATAATTACTATTTTTAAACTGAAATCTATAGGTTTCTGCCATTAAATTTGGTTTTGTCAAAACTTAACACCCTGTTTAATTTGCTACTATATTATTGAGAGGATAGTCTAATTTTGGGGTTTTATCACGTTTGTGATTTGAACCGCTAGTTTTTCATCTGTGACAACTACTTCACCCTTGGCTACTATTTTGCCTCCGGCACGCAGTTCTACTGGTTCTCCCACAAAACGATCTAACTCCACGACGGCTCCACGCCCTAATTGCAGTATTTGACTGATTTTCAATTCAGCGACACCTAACACGGCAACAATGTCGACATTGACATCCATGAGGGCAGCGTCTCCCTCTTCTGTGGTGTTTGCAAACTCTTCGTCAGCCATTAGGTTTGCCTCTCGCTGCAAAATTCTAATTTAAATTTTTACCAATATAAGCCGGTTATTCCATAAAGTGAATTCAAATGGTAACCAATCTCCTGGTTTTTCGTGTGTTTAGGGGATTATAATTGGAATATTGTGAGAAAAGCCTCATTTGCTCAAATAGTTTTTTTGAGCATTGGCCCAAGTTTTGTTCCACCGAAGACATGTGTGTGTAAATGTGGAACTTCCTGCATTCCGTAATGTCCGATGTTGGTGACAGTTCGATAGCCGTTTTCTAATAAGCCGAGCAGTCGAGCTACCTCGCCTACAGCGCGCATGAATCCGCTAATCTCTTCAGTCGATGCGTGTGCCGAAAAATCATCCATCGACACATATTGTCCCTTGGGAATTACAAGAACATGCACTGGGGCTTGAGGTGCAATATCATTGAAGGCGAGCGCATATTTGTTTTCATACACTTTTGAGCAAGGGATCTCACCGCGAAGAATTTTTGCGAAAACATTATTAGTATCGTAATCCGCAATCATATCCATTTATTCCTTTAATTTTTTTGCCGAGAAATCTTCTCTAAAACGCCGGAAGTACCCTCTCTGCAGCGGAGTTCATTCCAAACGTTTTCCGGCGTAACACCCTTTTGGGCCCAAAGAACTAACAAGTGATATAGAAGGTCTGCACTTTCCTTAATAACCTTGTTTTCATTTTCAACTAAGGCTGCGGTGATCACTTCCACCGCTTCCTCGCCCACTTTTTGGGCTATTTTTGGCATACCTTGAGAGAGAAGCTTAGCAGTATATGAGGTTTCAGGGTTGTCGCCCTTACGATTTTGGATCACAGAGTAAAGCTGGTCTAGGACATTAGAGTTTTGGGTCATTTTAAATTATCTCAATTGGTCTTACAGCAACACCAACCTTTTCCATATATGCTTTAGCTTCAGAAATATTATAGAGCCCAAAATGAAAGATAGAAGCTGCAAGTACAGCACTCGCGTGTCCCTTAATCACTCCTTCAGCTAAGTGGTCCAGAGTGCCGACTCCACCTGAAGCAATTAACGGGATGGATACGGCATCTGACACGGACCGAGTTAATTCAAGGTCAAAGCCCATTTTGGTGCCATCCCGGTCCATTGAGGTGAGCAGTATTTCTCCGGCTCCGCTAGCCTCTGCATTTTTAGCCCATTCAATTGCACTGATACCGGTCTCTTTACGCCCGCCATGGGTAAATATCTTGTAGCTCTTATTCACCCGTTTAGCGTCAATTGCAACGACCATGCACTGGCTACCAAATTTGTTAGCAGCATCATTTATGAGTTGTGGGTTCTCGATTGCGGCAGTGTTAACGGAGACTTTGTCAGCACCCGCTATTAGCAATGTTCTTACGTCTTCCACCGTGCGGACACCGCCGCCAACGGTGAGCGGCATGAAACATTTTTCAGCGGTCTTGGCAACAACTTCGACTATCGTGCTCCGGTTTTCGTGACTGGCTGTTATATCTAAAAAACAAAGCTCGTCTGCACCGGCAGCATCGTATATCACGGCCTGCTCTACAGGGTCGCCCGCGTCCACTAAATCGATAAAATTTATGCCTTTGACTACACGACCATTATTTACATCCAGGCAGGGAATGATTCGAGTTTTTAGCATATCATAGCGGTCCGTCGAGAAGCGCTATCGCTTCTCCTGGGTCAATACGGTTGTCATAAATGGCGCGACCACAAATGACCCCGTCCAAAACCCCATTACCCATGATTTTCAATGTTCTCAGATCTTCCATGCTAGAAACCCCACCTGACATGATTACGGGAGTGGAAATAGTGTTAGCTAATTGCAATGTGGCTTCTATGTTGGGTCCTTTCATGGCACCATCTCGGTCTATATCTGTATATATAATAACGGAGACGCCAGCGTCTTCATATTTTTTGGCAAGTTCTAATGCCGAGACTTGAGAAGTTTTGGACCAGCCCTCTAACGCAACCTTACCTGCTTTAGTGTCGATGCCAACAGCTATTCGGTTGGGGTAAACACGACAGGCTTCTCGAACAAGATTTGGGTTGCTTAAGGCTGTCGTTCCCAAGACCACGCGAGAAACCCCTTTTTCCAGCCACATGTCAATGGTAGCTCTGTCACGGATACCACCTCCGAGTTCTATGGGAATAGAGATTTCTTGGATTATACTGTCTACCGCGTTACCATTAATTGGTTTGCCTTCGAAAGCACCGTTTAGGTCTACCACATGGATCCATTGACAACCGGCCTTTTCAAATGCTTTGGCTTGAGAAGCGGGATTATCGTTAAACACCGTGGTTTGATTGAAATCACCTTTAAGTAGCCGGACACATTGGCCGTCTTTCAAATCTATTGCCGGGAGGAAAATCATGGTCGCCAACCCAAGAAGTTCTTGATGATACGAAGCCCTGTTCGCTGACTTTTTTCCGGGTGGAACTGGGTACCAATCAAATTATCTCGTCCAACAATAGCGGTTAAAGGGTTGCCATAGTCGACGGTTGCTAATACATGACTTCTGTCCTTGGTAACAAAATGATAAGAGTGCACGAAATAGGTATGGACCCCTTCAAGTAGGTCCTGTACGAGGGGATGGGTTGTGTCAATAATTTGAAGATCGTTCCAACCCATATGTGGGACTTTGATGTTTCTATTATGAGGAGATATTGATATAACTTCCCCGGGAATCCAGCCAAAACCATCAGTTTTGCCGTGTTCCCGCCCCACGTCGGCCATCAACTGCATACCCACGCAAATTCCGAGAAAGGGTTTGGCTTTGATGAACGCTTGTTCTTGCAGGGACTCAACCAACCCATCGATGGCGGATAGTCTGGTCATACAATCAGAAAATGCGCCAACGCCCGGTAGTACAATGTGGCTGAAATTTTTTAACCCATCTGGGTCCTTCGTTAACTTTATAGTTCCGCCCCCTAGTTCAGAAACGGCTTGCTCAAACGCTTTGGTAGCGGAGCGCAGATTACCAGAACCATAGTCGATAATTGCCACATTCATCTGTCTGTCTCAGTGCCTGGCGATCGAAGTATTCAGGTAGCGCTGAACTGCGGCACCCACAGTTGGAGCTAAAATGATCCCGCGTTCCAAATAACCGGCCCTTCTAAGTTTGAATCGTCGGAAATCGTTAGCGAGATAGCCAAACAGTGCAAAAATACCGAAACAGACTATTAAGTTAAAACTTGGTTCGGCACCTTGTTGGTAAAGTGTAAAAAAAGCTACAGAACAGAAACCCATTAAGCTGAAAGCAAATAACCACAGCCGGTGAAATGTTGCCCAAACCAATGAAAACAGAAACGCTGGCCAGCAGAAACCTTCCTTTACTGCCACTATATCATCCATCTGGCGCAAGAGATGATTCTCATTTTGCACTTGGGTGCTAAAATTTTTTGCCGGCAAATGTATCGTGTGGAACCTCATAGTTTTCACGTTTTTCACATAAAAGGTCACCGTATTCAACTGGTGCCTGACAAAACGCCTTTGGTTGACGGAATTACACCCGCTGACCTTTCATCAAGCGCCACCGCTTGGCGTAAGGCGCGGGCAAGACCTTTATATGCCGACTCAATAATATGATGGTTATTCTCGCCATAAAGATTTTCGACGTGAACTGTGAGGCCTGCGGCCTGCGAAAATGCTTGAAACCACTCTTTAAATAGCTCGGTATCCATTTTGCCAAGCTTGTTACGGGAAAAACCAACCTTCCAAATCAGGTAAGGACGGTTTGAGCAGTCCACAACTACTCTGGTAAGTGCCTCGTCAAGAGGCACCAATGCTGATCCATAGCGGGTAATCCCTGCGCGATCACCGAGCGCCGCATTTACTGCTTCGCCGATGACAATACCTGTGTCCTCGGTAGTATGATGAAAATCAATATGTAGATCTCCATCTGCCTTCACTTTCAGATCAATTAGGCTATGGCGCGAAAACTGCTCAAGCATATGATCTAAAAACCCGATCCCTGAAGAAATTTCAAAAATTCCAGTGCCATCTAGGTTAACTTTACCGCTTATATTTGTCTCATTTGTTTTGCGCTCAACGCTGCCTTGGCGCATTATGGATACTCCTTACACTATGCCGCGCACTTGTAGCAGGATAGCGCTCGGTCTGCTAGTCTGTAGTTGTCTCAGTTGACGTGTGGCTAGATAAAACTACATCCTCTGCAGTGATCATGGAGCTTCAAAGCATAAAACATATTGTAAACGGCGACTAAAGCAAATGCAGACAAATCAAAATGGCGTAATTTTCCCCAACTGGCATGCAACGACCATACTTTGCTTGCGAAAAGGCAAAGATGTGGTGGTGGCTGGCGATGGTCAGGTCAGCATGGGTGATACGGTGGTTAAGTCTAATGCCCTTAAAATCCGCAGACTGGCTTCGGGTTCTGTGATTACCGGTTTTGCTGGTGCAACGGCCGATGCTTTTACCTTGTTTGAACGCCTTGAGGCCAAGCTTGAACAATTCCCTCGCCAACTTACCCGGGCATGTGTGGAGCTCGCTAAGGACTGGCGCACGGATCGCTATTTGCGTCGACTGGAAGCTCTGTTGGCTGTGGCGGATGCTAATGTCTCGCTAATTGTTTCAGGTACAGGTGATGTGCTGGAACCGGAAGATGGGCTCATTGGAATTGGTTCCGGTGGCAATTATGCTCTCGCCGCCGCCCGCGCGCTAATAGACCGAGACGATCTAGATGGAGAGACCATCGCCCGGAAGTCGATGGAAATTGCGGCGGGTATTTGTGTCTATACAAATACGAACATTGTAATTGAGAAACTTGCAGAAAAATGAATAACAATTCAGGATCCAATTTTTCTCCTCGGGAAATTGTCTCTGAGCTCGATCGTTTTATAATCGGACAGGTTGATGCCAAGCGTGCCGTAGCGGTCGCCCTCAGAAACCGATGGCGCCGTCAGCAGCTTTCAGACGACCTTCGTGAAGAAGTGTTGCCAAAAAACATACTGATGATTGGTCCTACGGGTGTTGGAAAAACAGAAATTGCCCGCCGTCTTGCACGATTAGCCCAGGCGCCTTTTCTAAAGGTAGAGGCAACAAAGTTTACGGAGGTTGGCTACGTTGGACGGGACGTTGAGTCAATCGTTCGAGACCTTGTAGAGATTGCCATCCACGAAACCAGGGAAACCCAGCGTAAAACCGTACAGGCAAAGGCAGAACTACACGCTGAAGAAAGGGTTCTTGATGCCTTGGTTGGTGATAACGCTGGTCAGGATACACGGCAAAAATTCCGCAAATTGCTGCGCGAAGGAAATCTTTCGGACAAAGAAGTGGAAGTTGAAGTTTCTGAAACTAGTAATACCGGCATGCCTACATTTGACATTCCTGGTATGCCCGGCGCGCAGATGGGCATGATCAATCTGAACGACATGCTAGGGAAAGCGTTTGGTCAGCAAAAGGCGCTTAAACGTATGTCTGTACCAGACTCCTATGAAATATTAATGGCCGAAGAAAGTGACAAGCTATTAGACGAAGATATAGTCGTCCGGGATGCATTGGAAACGGTCGAAAACAATGGCATCGTTTTTATCGACGAGTTTGATAAGATTACCGTTCGGTCAGAACGTGTAGGCGGTGATGTAAGTCGGGAGGGTGTGCAGCGAGACTTGTTGCCGTTGATTGAAGGTACTACGGTCGCCACAAAATACGGCCCAGTCAAGACGGATCATATCCTGTTTATTGCTTCCGGAGCTTTTCATCTCGCCAAACCATCCGACTTGTTGCCGGAACTACAAGGAAGGCTTCCCATCAGGGTAGAACTGCAAGCACTAACGGAAGAGGATTTTGTTCGTATACTAACCGAACCGGAAGCGAGTTTAATCAAACAATATATTGCGTTGATGGCGACGGAAGATTTCACGCTTGTTTTTACTGAGGAGGCAATTAACCAACTCGCTAAGCTTGCAGCTGAGATTAACGGTACGGTTGAAAATATAGGAGCCCGGCGACTGCATACGGTGTTGGAAAAATTGCTTGAAGAAATTAGTTTTTCCGCTGCGGACCGTTCTGGAGAAACCGTAACAATAGATGCAGATATGGTTAACAACCGCGTTGGAGATCTCTTGAAGGTGGGTGATTTAACAAAATTTATTTTATAGGACTTTGTTTCTTAAAATTTTATATTAAGTCTAAGCAAAATAAGGGTATTTTGAATTAAGCGTTAAATTTCTCTTGTCGGCTAGTAGCTTGGAAGATTCGATTGGGGAGGGAATTTTTTTATTACTGGCACGGTTAATAAGTCAATTAGCAAATAACTATCTTGTTTTTGTTCCTAAATCAGCAGCAGCATCTGTATTTGTCGAGCGGTGTCATGAATACATTGGAAAGTTTTATTAATTGGGTCTGGTATGTATTCTTTTATAGAAAAAACTAAAACTAAAATTCTTTATCAAAACCTA
>Ga0209501_10001115_pt1 | contig 30293 bp, 36 predicted proteins | sample ArcticOcean_MG_C_4_FD_187434 | JGI IMG/M metagenome (GOLD analysis project Ga0209501, IMG submission 187434) | Marine microbial communities from western Arctic Ocean - ArcticOcean_MG_CB4_134 (SPAdes) (version 2) | ecosystem: Environmental > Aquatic > Marine > Oceanic | place: Arctic Ocean...
GCCGCCGCCTCAATAGGCCTAAAACCAGCGGTATGTTCCCTAACCCAATCTGCATAATCTCCCATTACTTTTCCAGGTTCTTCTCCTTTTTTATATAAAACTTCCAGAACCTTTAAAGGATTAAACATGTCGCTTTCAAAATTATATTCGTCCAAGTGTTTTAATTCATCCAAACATCTTAATCCCTTAGAGCTTACTTGCATAGCTTCAACAATAAAATTTTGGCTAATAGGTTTTATTTCCCTATAAAATTGTTTAGAAGTATCACCAACAACACAAGCTCCCAATGAAAGCATTGAATATCTTCCAGGAGTAGGTCCTGAGGCTTCAATATCAAATGATATATACTTTTTTTCCATAAGTAATATGGACGCACCAGGGAACGATCCTGGGACCTTCTCGGTGTAAACGAGATATTCTACCACTGAACTATGCGTCCATCCAATATTCCAAGAAAAAGAGTGTTTTTAAGGCTTTTTGTTTGACAACAAATTCTTATTCTTACTTTTTCCTGATTTCAATAAACTCTTATTCTTAGATTTATTTCCTAGTAGTTTCTTGTTCTTACTTTCTCCAGCTTTCAACACTTCAGCCGCATATTCGCTAGATGCATCTTTAGGTGCATTCTTATGAGCTACTTTTTCTCTAGACTTTCTTAAAAAATGTGCAGCCTCTCCAATAATTACAAGCCCCACAACAGCAGTCAATAAGTAATATTTTTGAGTATAAATCAAATATCCCACTAAGACTACAAACCCAATTAAAAATGTATAAATCATAAACCTAATCGTAATTATCAAAAACAATGAGTTTGTCTTTCCCTTACTATAACCATATACCTTCTTAAAAAATTCTTCAAATAATAATTGCATTTTATTTCACCTTTTATTTTATTAAAGCCTTAATCTCCCAGATTGCCAATCACGAATTATGTCTGAACTAGTCCTGAATTCATCAACATTATCTCCCTTCAAGATATAGCTTTTCTTCCTTCCAATTTTTTCTATAACTTCATCAACGTCTTCACTTATTTCAAGATCATAAAACTTGTTAAAATTTGTTGGATTATTTTTAAAAAATAATTTAATTATTGCATGAGCTACAATACTTGGATCCTTAATTTTATCAGTCTTTGCCCCTATCAGCCCATATCTAACTTCATCCCCTTTTACTAATGGAATAACTCCAGGACTATCAATCATTTTAATTTCATTATTTGCCTTAACCCAATGAATTCCATGGGTTGTCCCTGCCTTCTTACTTACTTTAGCTTTCTTCTTATGTGCCAAGGCATTGATTATACTAGACTTCCCAACATTTGGATATCCCAAAATACCAACAACAATTTCCCCCTTAGCTTCTCTTGTCTTTATCTTTGGATCACCAAATACTCTAACTGTAGCTTCCCTTTTACCATGCTTCTTAAACATTTTTTTAATTGCATAAAGCAATACCTTTACGTCCTTGGGTTTTTTAGAACTAACAAATATAACTTCTCCCTTTTTCTTTAACTCTTTAACTTGTTCATTTAAACTACCCTTACTAACTAAATCACTCTTATTAATTACAAACATCATAGGCCTCCCTATTTCTTCAACCAAGGTCTCTACTTCTTCATTTCTAGATAATTCGACCAACCTTGCATCTAATACTTCTAACACCAAGTCAGATTCCTTAATAATTCTACGAATTAATGTCCAATATTGTTCCATAACATATCCAAATAAAGTATCTTAATAAATGTTTCAAGTATCAATAAACTTATTAACAATAATAAATATGATATAATATAATAACATTTGAACATTATAAGGTAAATCATAAAAGAACAACTAAAAAGACCCATAGATTCTCTGAATCGCTATCAACAGTGCTTGTAGCGAAATTTAGATTTTATGATGAAACTCCTCCAAGAGATAGAGAGGATATTAGAGATAGGATATCAAGAAATAATAATTCTCTTTCACATTATATTTGCCAATTATCTCAACTTCCCAATTCAGGTTTTGAAGGTAGCGAAGTGCGTAGCCAAGGATCTAATTTAGTCCTTACTAATCAAAGCCAAAGACATACTATAGATATAGATTACACTCCAGGAATTCCCTATTGGACTATAGGAATCAATATTACTGAAACATATTCACAAGATTTTGTTAATCAAGAAAATATGCTAGATCTTCGTGCAATAAACAGATTCATATTAACTGGTGAAGAATCTGCTGAATTAAAAGAAAAAAGATTAGAATCCCTAACAACATCTTAGAATAAACTATCCTACAACTAATAAAAATCCAAGAGCACTATCCCTATCTGGCATTATTTTCATAGGCAAATAGGGTACAGCTTCTGGAGGCATAACTATCTTAGGGTTATCTTGTCTATAAGCCCTCTCCACCAACTCCCTAGTTCTTCCAACCTGATTATCTGCAACCGAAGTACCTCTAGTCATTTCAACACTCCTCAGATAAGCACCTAACGATAAATTAAATGTTTCATCTGTTAAACGATACATACGAGAAACTGCTAAACTCACCCCAGATCCAGATCTATTAATACCATCATGAAATCTATGCTCCTCAGTATTATGAGGATATTCAACATTCATAGGAATATTACTTTCACTGGCAGCATCTAATGTATTACATAACTCTTGTAAACATCCATTAAAACTCAATCGAACAGTCATAACAACAGATACCAATACCCCTATTTAAGCATTATTCAAAAAACACAAATACTTAAAAAATTAAGAAATCTCCATTTCCTATGAATATCCAACGAGTTAAGCAGGGTGCAAGAATAACCTATGCTAATGGTCTATATATGATGCTTTTAGGACTATTTCTTATATTTTTTGATAATATGAATATGAAGATTAACTTCCTAGAAATAAATGAGTTATGGGGATTCTTTTCTAAATTCAATCCAGAAATAGCCTCAATTCTAATCCTACTTCAAGCACTTATTGGGGTAATGTTATTCTCTTCAGGGATCATAACCATATACCTATCTGATTATATCATAAAAAGAAAAGAGAAAATGACATGGGTAATGCTATTTTTATTTGGAATAATCAACTGGGTGGCTCTACTTATTATTACTATATTCCTAGGAAATACACAATTAATCATTGCTACCTCAATTGGATGGGCCACATTCTGCATAGGTATGCTACTACCAATCAATTACTATTTACAAAAAAGCTATAGAGAATATTAATTTATTTTGTAAAGATTTTTAAATTTCCTAAATTCATATTTTTTGATAAGTTACAATCCCTGCAAAGGTTTTTAAAGCTATTTTTTCACATAATTAACATGTCAAATAAAGAAACTTTAAGTTTCCTTATTTTTCATTTTGAAATAAGATGTCAAAAGTAAGAATAAAGCTCAAAAGTATGAAGATTGAAGATCTAAACAAGATCTGCACTCAAATCTCAGACATAGCCAGTAAGCTAGGAGTTCCAATAAGTGGCCCTATTCCTCTACCTACAAAAAAGCTTAAAATTACAACAAGAAAATCTCCATGTGGAGATGGTACAGCAACTTTTGATAATTACGAGATGAGAATACATTCTAGAGTGATTGATCTTCCTGCAGATGATAGAGTATTACATTCAGTAATGAGACTATATGTTCCAAGAAACATTACAATAAAAATTGAGATGAAAGAATAATTTAAGTTTATCTCAGAGGCCCTATAATTGCCTATAATATACAAAACTATTCCTAAGTAAATCCCATACTAAATTATAATCCCTAATATTATTTTTTCTAATAAAATTATTGCCACCTAAGAAAAATTCAAAATCTACTTGATCTACAACAGTCCCATCATCTATAATAGATTTAAGATTTATATTAGCAATTTTAACATCATTCTTATCAAATATTCCAACTATTTTATCTGCCAATAATCCAGATTCGGTTAATAGACCTTGCACCCTTATTTGACTTCTAGGTGAACAATCTCTTCTTTGAACCATTTCAAAAATACCATTATTGCAAGTTCTTATTTGTTCTCCACGAAGTTCAACATTTATACTTTCCAAGTCATATCCTCCATAACTTGCACTACATTTTTGCCAATCTCCACAATCAAAGTCTGGTGGAGCTATCAAATCTTTTAATATAAATTCTTCCTCATTTCCCGAGTCCTCTCCACCATCTGAATCTCCTCCAGAAGAAACTGGGGTCCCACCACCTCCACCACCACTACCACCACTGCCTCCACCACCGCCCCCACCGCCGCCACCAGAAGAAGGAGCAGTGATTGTAAAACTTCTATTACTACTATTACCAGTATTCAAAACATTATCTGTACAATTTACATTCCAATTAAAGGTACCAGTGCTAAATGTAACTGTAAAATTATTTATTGCATGATTGGTAATACTCAAATTAGTAGAATTCAAACTACCTCCAATGTATAAGCTACAATTACTTAGAGGATTAGGTGTTGAAACATTATATCCAAATACTATTTCCTGAGTATTTGCTGTGTAACTAGAACTATCAGCAGGATCAAGAAGGGTCACAACAGGAGTACTATTGAAACTGGCATTAGTACTAAATGTGATTGAACTTGAATTTTCATTTCCTGCACTATCATTCACCCAGATGGTAACATTATGTTGTCCAGCAGACCAAGTGATCGTTGAAAGGTTCACACAACTAGCCAAAGTAACATTTTTTGTATGCGTATCATTACTATACCAACAACTAGCCAAATTTGTATCACTTCTTGTAAAATTAACATCTAATTTCAAATCAGAGCTATTAGTATTATTTAATGGGGAAACTATAGAAACATCAGGATTAATTGTATCCAATGTAATAGTATAATTAGTATTATTCCATGCACAGTTATTTACAACATCGCATACCAAATAATTCCAATGATAAACGTCATCCCTTGGCAAGATAATTGAAACATTACTATTATTTAAAATTCCAGTAACATCTTGAGTCTCACTAGAATTAACAATATTATTTGTCGAATTCCATAAATAAGGTGTTGCATTTACAAGCCAATTACTATCAGTATAATTACCAACAAACCCAATAGTTGAACTAGCATAATAACTATTATTTGGTGGAGCAAATAAACTAACTACAGGGCTTGTAGTATCAATAAAAAAACTAATACTACTCTGATTATTATTTCCAGCAGTATCATTCACATAAATTGTAATATTATGATTTCCTTCAGTCCAAGTTATAGTTGTTAAATTTACACAACTTGCCAAAGTTATGTTCTTTGTATATGTATCATTACCATACCAACAACTTGCTAAATTCAAATCACTCCTCGTATAATTTATATCCAAATTAGCACTACTATGATTTGTATTATTCAATGGAAATCTGATTAAAACATCTGGGTTAATCGTATCAGTATTATTAAATTTATAAGATATATAACTCCCACTAAAATTTCCAGTAACATATACTCCCAAATCATTGTCTACGGCAACATCAATTCCTGTTGCATTAGAATGAGTAAGATTCCATATATGGGTCCCATTAGGAAATAATGACATAACAAACATTGTACCAGAAAAATTCCCAGTAACAGTTATATTACCAGTCTTATCATTTGTAATACCATTTAATATGTAATCACTAGCACTACCAACACTTTCAGACCATATCCGAGAACCATTAGAGGCATTATAACTACGAACAACTGTAGTAGTTTCACTATATCCAACAACATATAGGCTATCATTATGATAACTCATAGCCCTAAAGTAATCAGCAATAATGGGTCCATTTGATGTAAAATTCATTATAGGATTTCCATTTGTAGCATTATATTTAGCTATAACTGGATGTGAGCCATTTTGAATCAAAGCATAAACAGCATCTCTATTATCTACCTCAATATCTAAAACTGTATCATGTCCCCCCCAATTATAAGTTACATTCCAAAAATGCTCACTCAAGTTAGATTGGTTATGCTTTGCTAAATAAGAATTTGATTCTTCATTTGTCGAATTTAATGCCCCTCCAATATAAACCCCAAAATCAGTATCAACAACTAAATCATTAAGTTCTGTATGAAGATCTCCATTAGCGCTATTCCCCACTGAATAATTATATATATCTGCAACTGAGCCTGAGGAATTATATTTATAAATAACTAAATGGAACCCAGATCCTGCGGCAATCTGACCATAAATTGCAACATAAACATCATTTACTAAATCAACATCAATCCCAGCCCCATATTCTACCTCTCCCAAATCAATGTCATCAAACCAGATTGATGTCCCATTAGATGCATTTAATTTATACATATGAGCATTCCCACTATATCCAGTAACATAAACACTGTCATTAATCCCTGCCACTATTGCATGACCGCTCCCAATATCCATAAGATTCAAGGTATGATTCCAACTAAAAGAAGGTATTACAACAGGATCAAAAATATAATCAAATTCTACATTCCCACTAATCTTCAAGTCATAAGAGTCTGAAGGTTCCTTAAGTTCTCTTAAATATTTCTTATACAATTTATCTTCATTAACTTCATAACTCAAAATCAATTCTCCCCTAGAATATATTTCAACATTTCCCTTTCCCTTAGCATAAAAACTTATATCATTTTTTTCATTCAACTTACGATCAAAACTTACCCGAATAATTTCCCCATTTACTAAACTCAACCAGTTGTCATCCCTTCCACTTACTAAATCAAAAACACTCTCGCCAATCACTCCATCAATTAATCTATTAGCACTAATTATTGGAATTATTTCTCCAACAATTCCCTCAGGACCACCCTCACCAACATAATCTCCATAAAAATAATATCCTAATCCTCCAATAATAACAATCCCAATAAGAATAAACATAATTAACCTACTCCAATTTTTATTATCTTTTGATTTGGGTCCAGAAATAAATCTAGTCTTTACCTTCCCATTCTCCCTATAACTCTCATAGTAATAAGGCCCAAAAACCTTTCCATTCCTCTTTATGTATTTTTTATATACCACTTTTTTATTTTTGCATTAAAAAGAGGTATGCTCGAAGACATATAGTCTTCGTTGTACACCATCTCTTTTAAAGCTAAAGCTAGCTGTTACATTACAAGTAAAATACATTTAAATATGTTTTTAGAAATTAATTTTCTATCTAAATATCAAAAGAATTAAATTCATTCATCAATCCCATAAATATTCCCAGTTCTCTTCACATTTTCAATCATTTTCTTATTAGCATTCATTTCCTTATCTCTCAAAACTAAAACCTGACGAGCCTTCAAAAATGTATTACAAAGGTCCTCCCCACAAGCCTTACATAAGTTACATTTATACAAAATTTTCTCATAATAACCATTATCTAATACTATTGCTTTTCCCCGAGGAGAATAATGATCTTTTCTTGACGCCCTATAAACTGCACAACCCTCATTATCAATTCCATTTCTCAAGGCATTCTTCACTTCTTCTTTAATTTCCTCTTTCAGATTATATTCTTCAGTTTTAGTCATTTTTTATTTTTCATTTTCATTTTCAGTTGCCCTCTTATCAAGTTCCATAATAAGATTATCTGCATCATTAGTTCCATCTATATCAATATATTTGCCCTTATTCATTTTTAGATATGGGTCATGCCTCATTTTTACCCTATGAACTATTTTCTTTTGCAAGTTATCTACCTTATTCTTTCTTCGAAGTCCAATCCCATATTTACCCGGCCGCCCATTAATTCTATTTATCATCCGAATAACTTCTTCCTTAGAAGAATCATCCTTAAAAAATGGAAAAATTATACCCAAACTCAAATCACCTGAATAAGGCACACCTATTGAATCAAGAAACATAGTGAATTCCTTTAATTTCTCAAATAATAATTTTGGATCTTCACTTGACCTATATCCATTTTTATTCATTAAGTAATAGTCTTTCATAATTTTCTTTAATAAAATGTCACAATCTTCCCCCTTGATTTTCCCATTAGAATTTTCAAACCCCACAAATATATGATATTTCTCAGGGAATCCAAGAATTTTTGAATAATAAGGAGAATAAAGTCTCATCATTGCTATAGTCTTTTCTAATTTTAATCTTTTTATAACTAAAAATATCTCTTCAATATCTCCAGATTGAAAGATTGAAAGGCTCCTTTCATTATAAGAAATAACGCTTAATTTTGCCCTAACAATTATTCCAGTTATCCCTTCTAAACCACAAACTTCTCCTATATCAGACTTACTAAATTTAATCAATTCAGCACGACCATTTACAAATTCAATTTCTTCTATCCATTCTTTAATATTCCCATATGCCCCCATAAAACTAGGTGAATCCATAGCAATCATTCCTCCAATAGTCCCTTCACCAAAAATCGGAAATTCGTAACCTATGGATTTAAGCTTTTCATTTAGTTCCTTGATTGTTACTCCTGCTTCAACACTTACTAGTTTAGTTTTAAAATCAAAATTAATATTATTCATTTTTTTCATATCAAATACATCTGAACCACTTGGAATACATCCCCCAACAATATTTGTTGCAAGACCCCTAGGAACAATATTTTGTGAATCAAGAATAAGTTTCTTAATTTCAGCAATACTTTCGGGGAACAATATTCTTTTAGCATTGCCGTGCAATCCAGAATTATCAGTATTATAACAGACTAATTCATTATCTATCATTATTAGTTTCCTCCAAGGCATCTTTATCATTATTTATTTGTTTTATACCTAATGCATCAGCTAGTATCTCACTCAATTCAAATACTTCAACACCACTCCCATCTGAATTATCCTTGAGTAAGCTATAATTCTCAAATCCTACAACAATCATCTTACTAACTCCAATCCTCTTAGCCTGCAATAATCTTTCTTTAGCAATCTTATTTGCAAGTTCAGAACTTACTCTAGCTAAACCTCCACAACTCCCACAACAAAAACTATTTTTCTTATTATTATCCATCTCCCTAATTTTATATCCTAACATCTTGAGTATTTCTCTTGGAGAATCATAAATTCCAGAATATCGCCCCAGATAACACGAATCATGAAATGTTACTATCTCATCCTTTTCTTCAATTAACCATCGTTTCTTAATAATTTTATCTAAAATAATTTCCCAGATATTCAAGACCTTAATATCCCAATAAGGTAAAACCTTACTATATTCTTCATTAAAAATTTTATAACAACCAGGCTCTGTAGCAATTATTTTCTTAATTCCTCTTTCCTTAAATTTCTTAAAATTATTCTTTATTATCTCTCTCATCTCAAAATCATATCCTCCTTCCCAAATTTCAAAACCACTACACTCTTGTTTATCAAAATATTTATAATTAATTCCCAATTTTGAAAAAATCTTACAATATAGTTCAAATCCCTCCTTAAACTTAAAGTAAGTAATACATCCAGGAAAATATATAGTATCTCTCTTTCTAAATAAATCTATCAACCCCATCAATCTATCTAATTAATTTACTTTTAAAGAATATATAATGTGGGAAATGTGTATTGGAAAACACTCTTTTAGGAGAGAAAAGTTTTTCAGAGTCCTATTTATCTCAGATTCTCTATAAACTCTTTTAATCTTGGATCAAAACTAGTTGTAAAATGTTCTTCAAGTTCATCAGCGTCAACCCACTTAGATTCAGAATACTCTTCAGTTAACTTAACCTCTCCACCTATTGCCTCACATAAATAATAAATTAATAAAACATGGTCATCTTCCTTAAACAATCTAGAAAAAACTGGGCCCAAACTCTTAACCTTTAAACCAGTTCTTCTTTGAACAACTTCTTCAAATGATTCCTCTAAATCCTTACCATAACTAGGCCTTCCCCCAGGAAAAGTCCATTTCAAATCATCAAAATGAGGATCATTTTCTCTTCGAGCAATCAAAAACTTCTTATTTGCAGGATCAAAAATAATTCCAAGAGTATTTACAAAAAATACTCCCTTCTCAAAACTTCTTAAATCAGGTATATCATTTATCATATTAATTTAGTAACATCCGAAAAATAATTCGGGACTGTCACAATCCTCCTTAGAAAATTTTAATTTTCTATATAAATTCTAAATATATTTTGTTTAAAAGCTTTTCCATACTAGCATGTCCCTTCAGAATAGCAAAAGAAAAATAGTTAAACCTTAAGATAAAATTAATTACATGGATTGTAAAAGAAATACCAAAAATATAGAAGATAAATTCAACCCAGGACTATATGATATCTCCTATAAGCAAGATCCTTCAAGTCACGAATCTAGGTGGTCCAATAGAGTTTTTAGAGACCATAAAACTGGAGCTCTAATAATTCCAACAGGAGATTATCTTTTAGGACGAAACACATTAGGTAGGATTGGCATATTTACAAATATTATTGAGAACGACAGAGCTCAATCAAACCCTAACTACGAAAATACCACTAGGCACGAATTAAGACATGCAGAAGGAGATAATGAATATGTTACAAGATTTAGAAATGGTGATCCCTATATGAATTATGAATAAATAAAGAAATTATTAATAAAAAATAAAAATAAATTTATATTAGCCAACAAACTAAACCTAATATAATTAATAGAACTACTATTCCTACTGTCCACCATAACCATTTGCTAGATTTCTTTGGTTGTTCAGCCATACCCCTCTTTGCTCCACCCATACCAGCACCAGCAGGGTTCATACCCATAGGTTTCTGCATTTGACCTTGTCCTTGAATCGCGTTTGCCATATAATACCTCCTTTCTTATATTAAGGCATGAAAACACATTAATAAAGATTGTGTAAAAGAACATTAACTTTAAATTGGAAAATAACCTATAAATTACATGAAACCGATGTCATCATCCCAAAAGAAGAAAATAATCCAACAATTAAATGAGCAATTTGGAATTTCAAAACTGCCATACCTATTTTTACAATTTGGAAAAGAAAAAATTAGAATTTACTCAGGAAATCTAGCAAAAGAAGATCTAAATAATCTTGACAAAAACACAAGAATAGAAAATATGGGACTATATTTTGCAAGAGTTCAACCAGACGGAATTCGTTTAACTATCGATGGAATTCAACTAGTAAAAGACCAAATTACTAAAAATGTTATGGAAATAAATGATGAACAAGCAAAACAATGGTTTAAGGGAAATGATCTAGATATACAAGCAGATTCAGCATTTAAAATACTGAAGAACGATAATGAATTCATAGGATGTGGAAAATCAACAGGAGATAGAATAACTAATTTTGTACCTAAAGAAAGGAGGATAAAAGGTTAAATACCCTCCAAAATTTAAACAAAAATGAACCAAGAAGAAATAGAAAAATACAAACAAGCAGGAAAGATAGCTGGAGATTTAAAGAAATTCTTAAGAGGCTATGTTAAAGAAGGAATGCTCCTAACTGAAATTGTTAAAACAATTAAAGATAAAATTGAAAATTCAAAAGCTATTTGCGCTTTCCCACCAACACTCTCAATTGATGATATAGCCGCCCATTACAGCCCACCCCCAAAAGATGAAACTAAAGCAACAGGTATAATTAAAGTAGATTTCGGAGTATGTATTGATGGCTATATAGCTGACACTGCTATAACTCTAGACCTAACAGAAGATAATAGACATAAAGAATTAATCGAAGCCTCTGAACTTGCTTTAAACAACGCATTAAAAATAATTAATAATGATATTACATTAAACGATATTGGGAAAAATGTTCAAGAATCTATTGAATCCAAAGGATTCTCTCCAATTAATAATTTGTCAGGACATTCATTAGGTAGATGGAATGTTCACGCAGGAATAACAATTCCAAATTATGCAAATGGTAACTTAAATAAGTTAGAACCTGGAGCCTATGCTATTGAACCATTTGCCACAGATGGGAAAGGAATGATACAAGCAGGAGGGCCAGGTAATATCTACGAACTTACTAATCCAAAAAATCCCAGATCTCCAACAGCAAGAAAAATACTAGCTTTCATCCAGGAGAAATATAAAACTCTACCATTTTCGCTCTTTGAAATCCAAGAGAAATTTGGACCCATGTCAAGATTAGCAATTAATGAATTAATAAAACAAGATAGCTTACATTCTCACACAACACTTGTAGAGAAAGCAAATGGTTTTGTAAGCCAAGCAGAGCATACATTTCTAATTACAAATGATGGTGAAGTTATTGTGACAACTTTAGAGAATTAAACAACTCCCTTCCTAGCCCTAACCATCAACTCTTTAGCAAGTAATAAATATTTTTTTATAGTAATTAAATCAATAACTTTGGTACCCAAACTATCGCTCATTATTACAACCCTTTCCTGACGAACAAATTCCATAGCACTCTCTTGATGCTTATTATTCAAGTTTATTATCTCTTTAATTTTCTTTATCTGTTCATTACTTAAATTATAATTCTTAGCTATTCCAACAAAAGTTGCAAAATTATCATTAAATGCAGAATACAACCTAATTCCATTATACCTAGCCTCATAATTTAAAATTGCATTTATACACCCAATAACTGAAAAATATATTTCATCAAATATCTTTATGAGTAATCTATACTCATTCACTAATTGAAAGGTAACATAAGTCATATGATCTGCTATCTGTAGATGCCTAGCAGCCTCTTTCAGATTTTCTTCATAACGCTCCATTTTCTCTAAACCTCATAAAAATGGAGTGCTCAAAATTTATAATTTTGAAGGGTTCCATGATATACTTAGATAAATAGAATTAATAAGAATTATGCAACTTGATATTTCAACTGAACCATTCCACTTTTGAATTCCTTAGAATTAGTTAATTTCAATTTAACATCATTAGAAACTTTATCAAACAAACCAATTCCTTCTCCAATCACTACAGGGATTATTGTTAATATTATCTCATCAACTAAACCTTCAGAAAGTAAACTCCCATTTAATCCCCCACCTCCAACCAACCAAATATCCTTGCCATCTTTAGATTTTAAATCTTTAACCAAACTTACAGCATCAGAACTTATTTCAACATTTTCATTATCTTTCAATTTCTTACTAGTACAAACATAACATTTCATTCCAGAATAAGGCCAATCTCCAAAAGTTAAAACTTGCTCATAAGTTTTCCTACCCATAATTAAAGCATCAGTCCTTTCCATCAATTCTTCATAACCATGTTCTTCAGTAGTATCCTCAACTTCCTTTGAACCCTCAACCTCAGATCCAGGTAACCAATCAAGCTTACCATCCTTTCTTGCTATAAATCCATCTAAACTACTCGCGATATAAAGAATTACTTTTCTCATTAACTAAGTTCCAGCATCGCCTCAGTCAAATCCCCATTAGCCTTTTCTAGAGCCATACGAGCCTCTTCTTCCAAACAATTACACTTATCCATCAAAGTCTTTATATCTTCAGAAGTATTATCTACAACCTCTTCAACATCCCCTGTATCAATCTCTCCACCTTCAACTTCACTAACTTCACCAGAAATCTGAAAATTCTCTTGACCCTGCATATTAATCTTAACTACACTGGGTTCATCAATAACTATTTTCCCACCATCCTCCAACTCAATAATAACACGGGAAGCGTCAATTTCCTCCTGAGCTATACCCATCTGCTTCATCATACCTTGCATCTTCTTAGGATCAATTCCAGGAAACATCTTAAACTACTATCGGCCAGAATATCTTCAAAGCTGAAACTAAAGCTATTATAGCAATTATAAATATAACTACCTGAACTGGACTCAATTTAAATGGACTCTTATATTCTTCATTATACCGCATTAATCCTCCAAAACTTGACGGCATCTGCATTTGTTGTTGTGGTGGCATAATTATAGGTGTAACCAAGCATTTTTAAATCTTCTCATCATATTTTCCCCATGGGGAACAAATACAATCACCAAGAAACTGAACATAAAATTAGAATGTCTTGGGAAAAGAATAAAACATACAAATTTGACCCTAAAAGAGGAAAAGCTTTTTCTATTGACACTCCACCACCAACAGTTTCAGGACAAATGCACATAGGCCATGCCGCATCATATTCTCAGCAAGACTTCATAGCAAGATTCCAAAGAATGAAAGATAACGTTTTCTATCCATTTGGAACTGATGATAATGGACTCCCCACTGAAAGATTAATAGAAAAAATAAAAAACGTAAAGAGCAAAGATATGACTAGATCTGAATTCATCAAATTATGTCTAAATACACTAAAAGAAATTACCCCCGAATTCATTAAAGATTGGAAAGATTTAGGAATTTCTTCAGATTATGAAATATTCTATTCAACTATTGATGAAAATTCAAGAAGGATGTCTCAAAAATCATTTATAGAATTATTCAAAAAAGACATTGCTTATAAAAATAATTTTCCAACTATATGGTGTCCAGAATGCATAACTTCTATTGCTCAAGCAGAACTTGAAGATAAAGATTCAAAAAGTTTATTCACCACATTAAAATTCAAAGTAGAAAATAAGGATCTTTTAATTGCAACGACTAGACCAGAACTTTTAGGTGCATGCGTGGCGGTTTTTGTCAATCCAAAAGATAAAAGATATAAATCATTGGTAGGAAAGAAAGCTAAAGTACCAATATTCAACCACGAGGTTCCAATTATTGAAGATGAATCTGCAGAAATTGAAAAAGGAACGGGGGTTCTAATGATTTGTTCTTATGGGGATAAATATGATGTTGAATCCATAAACAGACATAAGCTAGATCCAAAACTAATCATAAACAAGGATGGCACATTAAATATTAATAAATACAAAGGATTAAGAATCAAGGCAGCAAGAAAACAAATTCTTGAAGATCTAAAAAAAGCTAAATTAATTACAGATCAAAAAGAAATTTCGCATATTGTTAACACACATGACAAATGTGGAACAGAAATAGAATTTGTTACAACAGAACAATGGTTCATTAAAGTTCTTGATCAAAAAAAGAAACTTATCAGTCAAGGTAAAAAAATTAAATGGAGCCCTAGCTATATGCAAAAGCGTTATGAAAATTGGGTTAATGGATTAGAATGGGATTGGAGCATTTCTCGTGAAAGGCATTTTGGAATACCAATTCCAGTTTGGGAATGTAAAGATTGTAATGAAATTATTTTGCCAGAAGAAAAAGAACTGCCTGTAGACCCACTTGAATTAAAAAAATCATGCCCAATATGTAATAAAGCAGCCACTCCAGAAAATAAAGTTCTTGACACCTGGGCAACATCCTCATTAACGCCCCAAATTGCTAGATCGCTTGTCAGTAATAAAATTGATATCCCATTTTCATTAAGACCTCAGGCCCATGATATAATTAGAACATGGGCATTTTATACAATAGTAAAATCACTATACCATGAAGATAAAATACCATGGGATTCAGTTATGACATCTGGATTCATAACTCTTAAAGGAGAAAAGATGAGTAAATCTAAAGGGAACGTAATAGACCCAAAAAAAGCTATAGAGGAATATGGTGCAGACGCAATAAGATTCTGGGCAGCAAGTAACAAGCTTGGTGAAGATTTTGATTATCAAGAAAAAGACCTACTAACTGGGAAGAAGACTATCACTAAACTATGGAATGCTACTAATTTTGTTTTCATGAATCTAGAAGATTTTAAGCCTGGTAAGAAACCAAAACTAGAGGCTATTGATCAACAATTTCTAAACAAATTAAATGATCTAGTAGAAGTCTGCACCAAGGCATTTGAAAAATTTGAATATTCTAAAGTTAAATCAGAAATAGATAAATTCTTTTGGAATACATTTGCAGCTAATTATTTAGAGATAGTTAAAAAAAGAGTATATCAGGGAGCTGGTAACAAAAGACTTTCAGCCCAATATACATTATACAATTCATTATTGACAATTCTAAAATTAATAGCTCCAATAATGCCGTTTATTACCGAAGAAATTTACCAAACCCATTTCAAAAAGTACGAAAAACAAAAATCAATCCACTTAGAAAAATGGCCAGTATTTGAAAATGCTAAGCAATCAAGTGGATTAGACCTCCTAATTAAAATAATTAGTAAGGTTAGACAAGTTAAATCAGTAAAGCAAAAGCCTATGAACTCAGAAATTCTTTTAACAATACCTGAAGAAGACCAAAATAAAATTAAAGACATGTTACAAGATTTAACTGACGTAACTAACGCTCAAAATATTATTGAAGGAAAATTTAAGGTAGAAATTATATAGATGGCACTAGACGAACAAGAAAGATCAGATTTGGAAGAATTCATTGAAAGAATTAGAGGTTATAGAGCTCGTCATACAGAACTTATTACAGTCCTAGTTCCTGCAGGTTTTGATATAAATTTAATAACAAAACAACTTGAAGCAGAAAAATCTACAGCGACTAATATTAAATCTACAGGTACAAGAAAAAATGTCCAAGAAGCCTTAGAAAGTTTAATTAGAATAACAAAAGGTATGAAAAAAGCCCCCCCCAATGGATTAGCACTATTCTCTGGAAATGTATCTCAAACTGAAGGCCAATCTGAATTTATAACTGAAGCGTTTGAACCCCCTGAAGAATTAGGAGTAAGGTTATATCGATGTGATCAAACTTTTGTAGTTGATCCACTTGATGAAATTTTAGAGATTAAAGATCTATACGGGCTTATTGTAATTGAAAGAAACGAATCAACTATTGGAATACTTATTGGGAAGAAAATTAAAGTATTACAAAAATTTGAATCATTTATTCCAGGTAAAACAAATAAAGGGGGACAATCTGCAGCAAGATATGCAAGAATTAGAGATAACATGGCAAAGGAATTTTTTAGAAAGATTGCCGAAGTAGTTAAAGATGAATTTTTTGATATGAAAAATCTAACTGGAATTTTAGTTGGAGGGCCAGGCCCCACTAAAGAAGATTTCCTTAAAGAAGGGAATTTAGTAACAGCATTAAAGGAAAAAGTTATTGGAGTTAAAGACATTGGATACGCAGATGAACATGGATTAGAACTTTTGGTAGAAGCTTCTTCAGACATTTTAGCAGAACAGGAAATCACTCAAGAAAAAAAACTCATGGAAGATTTTTTTGATAAATTAGGAAAAGATAAAGACAAAACTTCTTACAAAATAGAAGAAATTAGAAAAGCCCTTATAATGGGAGCGATTGACAAGTTATTTATTTCTAAGAAATTAGATAAATCCATTCAAGAAGAATTAAGAAAAAATGCTGAACAAACTGCAGTAACTATTCACATAATTTCAACAGATACTGAAGAAGGAATTCAATTCTATAATTTAGGTGGAGTTGGAGCCATATTAAGATTTAAGATATCGTAACTACTTTCTACTAAATACACCAAATAAAAACACTTAAAAATGAACCATAGTTTAGTTTATAATGGTAAAACTAACAGATAATCTAAACGATGATCAATTGACAGCATTATTTGCAGATGTACAAGTCTTTAAAGCAGTATATCCAACTATGGAAACCTATGAATCTGCAATTGGTCAAATTACAAATCCATTAAAAAAAGAAACCTTTAGAAGATTAGATGACTGGTTCGCTCCAAGGATGGCAGGCATGTGGGCTACAATAAGCGGATCACACAGAACAATAGATAGTGAATTTGTAAATGATAATGCAAACGTAGTAAGAGCAACTTTAGATCATGGAATTGGGGTACTTAATGGAGATGCACCAGGTGCAGATTTTGTTTCAAATGAAGTTACATTAGATTATTTATCAAATAGGAAGATGGATCCTAAAGACCATCTAGCACTAATACTTCCTACTAGAAAAGATATATGGATGGAAAGACTGTCCCATGTTGCAGTAAGTAATCATACTTCTCCAGAGGAAAGAAGTAAAGCGTATAGTGTAAACGGGCAACTAAGATATATAATAAAAAACTGGCCAGAAATTGTTTTTGATGATTACCCGGAGAAATATATAGATGAAAATCGTTTCCTTAGAGAAGGAGAAGATGGGGATGAATACAGACAAGAGGTATACCAAGCTAGAAATGGATTATTAGCCTACAAAGGAGACATATTCATAGGATTAAGAGTTAATGAATCTAGAGGGGTAGAACATAATAGAGATATAGCAGAAAAGTTAGAAAGACCTAATCTAATAGAAGAATATCAAATTGATCAAGATGGGTCTGATGCCATAACAGATTATGATACAGAGTTAAGAATACCTGAAATTTCAAGAAGAAGTTATATATAGGCAAGGCATTTAATTTCCGTACCCTTTAATGCCTTGAATAGATAGGAATGGCAAAATAAGAGGTACGATTATTTTATGCCATTACTATATAAATCAAACTAATCCTACTAACAACTCACTAATTTTATCTGGATCATGTCTCAAAAGATTCTTCATATCCCAAAGTATTTTTTTCTCTTTAACGTCATCAAGTACGTCTTCGATTAATACGCTTATCCCAAGATTCTCAATCTCATCAACATCATTCTCAATTAAATGAGCATTTTCTGCCTTATAAGATTCTAACAATTCCTCGTTGGGCATTTTACTATTCAAAACCACAAAATCTAAATCACCATCCAAATATTCTAAAACTTTTTTTACATGATCACTAGCCTTATATCCATAGGTCTGTGAAACTTGACTCATAATATTACACACATAAACCTTCTTAGCCTTACTTCTTGAAATTGCCTCAGGAATTCCTGTTACAAGTAAATTTGAAATTAAACTAGTATACAAACTTCCAGCACTCAAAATAATTAAATCAGCTTCCTCTATAGCCTTAATAGCCCTCAAATTGGCTCTTGCTATAGGTTCATGGTAAACTCTTTTTATTGGACTCCTATTATAAACTGTATCATTATGTCTATCAATTATCTTATCTTCTTCTTCAAGGATTGTCCCATCCTCTAACTCAGCAAAAATATTTATATTATCAAAAGTACTTGGCAAAACCTGGCCTTTAATTTTTAAAATCTTGCAAGCCTCTTCTACAGCATTCTCAAAACTTCCAGTTAATTGTGACAATGCAGCAATAAAAATATTTCCAAAACTATATCCTTCAAGCCCCCCATTTGTAAATCGATGATTTATCAAATCACACATTAATTTCTCTGAATTTGATAATGCTATTAAACATTTTCTTATGTCTCCAGGAGCTAATAAATCAAAATCTCTTCTTATTACTCCTGTATTTATCCCAGAATCTGTTACATTAACAATTGCAGAAATGTTATCAGTATATTTTTTCATCCCCTCTAAAACATGAGAAGTACCTGTTCCACCACCAATAGTAACTATCTTCAACTTATCATTCTTTATTCCCAAAATACCATATAATCCTCTTAGGGTATTAATTACATGATCAGGTTCTTCATTTTGAAATCTAGGTTCCAAACTTTTATATTTGCCCCTCAAAATCCTACAAGTCTGCATCCCCAGATCATTTCCAATTTTTATTTCTGCATCAATTCTATCCCCAACTACCAATATTTCATTCGGATCTAAAGATAATTCTTCCAAGGCTTCCTTAAAACTTTCTTCCTTTTTACCCACATCAGGTAAAAGAATATAATCAAAATAATCTCTTATCTCCAAATAATCTATCTTACGGTCTTGCAGTGGTTTTTTACCTTGACTTAAAAGAACCAAACGATAATCTCCCTTTAATTTGCTCAAAACTTCTTTAGTGTCTGAGAAAATATCCATTTTATCAAAGTCAAAATCATAATACTTATTTCTTCCAGCCTCAATAATTTCTTCATCTTCATTTCCATAAGTTTTTGCTAATTCAGCAAATTTATCAGAGCTAGGATTATTTTTTATTATATCCTTAATTTTATCTAGACCATCATTCACATCACAAGTAAGCCCCTCCTTAATCATAGCCTCAATTCCCTGCCTTAACGCAATATCCATTAAAAATTGAACATTATGGAGAGTATCATCTAAATCAAATATTAATGCCTTTATTCGTACCATCTTTTGTGGTATCAAATAATCGAATCAGTTTATAAAGATTATTGGTGTTTTGCAACTATTTCTATTAAGGGAACCTGAGGATTAGAATGATAATAGTTACAAGAAATTTCCTATTAATTAGCTAATCTCATTTCAACTTCGCCAGAATCAAAAAACCCACATTTCTCATAAAATGTGATATTATCTTTCCCACAATTTAGTAATATTTTATAGCAATCTATCCCCTTAGCCTTGTCAACTAAATAATCTATCATCTTCTTTCCAGCTCCCTTTCCCCTACATCCCTTATCTACAACCACATTTTCTATATGGGAGTAAGGTCTACCTCCTTGAGAGATATTCATTTGAACTAATAATAATGCAGTTCCCAAAATCTTGCCTTCATCCTGATACACGCACAAAGAATAATTCTCATCATCTAGTATTTTTCTATAAATATTCTCAACCTTTTCCCTATTAAAAATCGTTCCATCTTTCAAGGAAGTTAATTGATTTAATAATTCCAAAATTGAATCCAAATCCTCTAATGTAGCACCCCTAACTAAATCATTCATTCAACTGTCACACTCTTTGCAAGCGACCTCGGTTTATCTATATCACATCCCCTTTTATTAGCAATATAATATGCAAGTAGCTGAAAAGGGACTACTGTAAGAAATGGGTACAATAGACCTGAAGTTTTTGGAACATAAAGTACCCTATCTGAAATAGCAATTATTTCATCATCCCCTTCAGTAGCAAGACTAATCACCATCCCCCCACGACTCCTAATTTCTTCAATATTACTTTTAATCTTAACATAACTATCATCCTTAACAGCTATAACAAAAACTGGCATGTTCTCATCGATTAAAGCTATAGGTCCATGTTTCATTTCTGCAGCAGGATATCCCTCAGCATGTATATAAGAAACCTCTTTCAATTTTATAGCCCCCTCCATAGCAATAGGATAATTAGTTCCACGCCCCAAATAAAGAGCATTTGACTTATCGTAATACAAATTTGAAACTTTCTGTATTGCATCCTTAGAGTCTAGTATAGATTCTATCTGATTTGGAATCCTCCTAAAATGTTCCAATCTTTCGCGAAGATGATCCTTATTCCAAGCTTCTTTCAAATCAGCAAGATAAATACCAAACAAATAGAGTATTCCTATCTGAGTAAGAAAAGCCTTAGTACTAGCAACCCCAATTTCAGGACCTGCATTTGTATAAATAACACCATCAGATTCACGAGGGATAGCACTCCCCTCAACATTACATATACTCATTATCTTAGCACCCTTCCCTTTAGCTTCATTTATTGCAGCTAAAGTATCAGCAGTTTCACCACTTTGAGTAACTGCAATAACTAAATCTCCCTCATTAATTATAGGATTCCTATATCTAAATTCAGAAGCGTAATCAACTTCACAATTAATTTTAGCTAAACTTTCAATCATATACTTCCCAGTTAAACAAGCATAATGTGCAGTTCCACAAGCTAGTAGGATAATTCTTTTAACATTTTTCAAGTAATCATCATCCAATTCAAAATTATCAAAAATGACCTTATCATCTTTAATCCTATCATTAACCATTTTTCTCATAACTGCTGGTTGTTCAAAAATTTCTTTCATCATATAATGATCAAATCCATTCTTTTGTGCATCCTCAATACTCCAATTTATTTGTTCAACATCCCTACTTATTTCAGATCCATTTATCAAACTAGAGATCTTATAATCCTCATCGATAACAACGATTTCATTATCTTCTAAATATAATACTTTCTTTGTATGTTCTATAAATCCACTAACGTCAGAAGCCAAGAAATATTCTCCATCTCCAATCCCTAAAATTAGTGGAGACAATCTCTTTGCAGCAATAATCTTACTAGATTCATTATTTAAAATAACTAAAGCAAAAGTTCCTTCCAATCTTTTTATAGTATTAATAACAGCATCTTCAAAATCATTATCTACCATAAATTTTTGAATCAGATTTGGAATTACTTCGCTATCGGTTTCAGAACTAAATTCATATCCCTCCCCAATTAATTCTTGTTTAAGCTTATCATGATTTTCTATTATTCCATTGTGGATTACGGATATTTTATTATCATTTGAAAAATGCGGATGTGAGTTATTCTTATTAGGTTTACCATGAGTACTCCATCTCGTATGAGCCATTCCAAGACCTCCATTCATCTCTAAAAAGTTTACAGAATCATTCACATCCCTTACTCTCCCCTTATCCTTTTTTATCTCAAACTTATTATTATCCAACAAAACCATCCCCACAGAATCATATCCCCTATACTCCAAGTTCTTCAAACCATTAAACAAAACTTCCGATGCCCTCTTCTTTCCTTTATAGCCTATTATGCCACACATGATAATGTAATATATCTAAAGAGTATATAAGTATTATCAAGCAGTAGGAAAGACTAATCTGCAATAATGTTTTATAACTTTTTTCTGATCATCCTTATATGCCATCCCCAAATCTTTCGCCTCAACATTATCTATATGAATTGATAATCCAACATCTTCTGGATCTCCAATTCTAACTCTAATCCCATCTTTTATCTTTCCATCATATTCAAATGCGATTATCTGACCATTAGTAACTCCAATAATCTCTGCATCAGGTATAGCTATATGTAAATGAGGGATTGCTATAAATGCATTACTGTCCAATTTTACCTCCCCATAAGGTCCAACAATATAGATACCAGGAGTTTTACTTAAATCAGCTCCAGACAATGCATACATATGAGTAAAATCATCATAACCTAAATTCCTTGCATCATCTGTTGTAAGTTCAACCTGACTTATTCCTCTAGGCCCTCCCAAAACTCTAACATTATCCATAACATTAGCACCATATCTTAATTTAACAGTCTCTTCAGCAGCATACTGTCTAGGTTGTGATAAACCTCCCTCAGGCAATTGATTCAACGTATATCCAGGGCCAAATAAAACTTCAACGTGTTCCTGAGTAAGATGAACATGCCTACGTGAACTTTCCACCAATATATTATCTGCGTCAATCATTCTTCCTTCTAGATCTACCATACCTCCAACTATAAAAATCTTACCTTATAAGTCTTGGCATAACCTTTAAATCTTCAAGATTAAAATCTTGAATGAGTTAAATGCAAAGCATTTAAATTACCATCTTCATTATTACTAACATGAGCATTAATTCAGAAACAATAAAAGAGCTTGATGAAAATAAAGAGATAGAAAACATGAAGAAAATTGAAGCTGCTTTCTTCTTATCTGCAAGATATTTATCATTAAAAGAGTTAGTTCTACTTACAGACATTAACCCCCTAATGTTAAAAGAATTAATAGAAAGATTAGCTCAAAAATACAATAATGCAGATTCAGCTATGGAAATTATTAGCAAGGAAAACATGTGGAAAATGGATGTTGGACAAGAATATATTTCTATGGTAAATAAACTAGCTACGGGTTCAAGCGAATTCTCTAAAGCTGAACAAGAAACTTTAGCTGTTATTGCTTACAAACAACCAGTAAAACAATCCATAATTATAAACATTAGAGGGAATAAGGCATATGATCACATTAAAAATTTTATAATAATGGGATTATTAAATTCAAAACAAGTAGGTCACACCAAGGAGCTAAAATTAAGTGATGACTTCTTTGATTATTTTCACTTGCAAGATTCTGGAAATGGAATCTTGCACAGGCCAGATGAATCCTCGGATTTATCAGACTTGCAAGATTCTGGAAATGGAATCTTGCACAGGCCAGAAGAGTCTGAAGAAAAATCTTCAGACTTAACAAAAGGAGATGGAGGGGCAATCCAATTAGAATCCACAAATGAAACTGAAAACAATAATATTGAAAAATCCAAAAATCCTGAAGAAAATCCTAAAGAGTAATAGTGTAAGATGAAAGATATCTCCTATCAACCAACTCCTAAAAACCAAAACCCTTAAATAATCTAGGTATCTATAGATACCATGAATAACCAAATTAATCTAAGATTATCAGATAAAATACTCAAATCTGCACAATCATATTCTGAGGAGCATGGATTTACAACAGTTCAAGAATTTATCAAAGAAGCTATAAGGGAGAAATTATTTGATGAAGCGGTTATAAATAAACAAGAATTACAACTTGTAAAGAAACTAACTCAAATAAGTGAAGAAAATAATCTCTATGGAACTGAAGAAGAATTATTCAAAAAATTGAGGGAAGAATAATAATGGAATATATTTTGAGGCCCTCAAAATTCTTTCTAGAACAATTAGATGATCTAAGTAAAGATGCAAAAAGTCTGATTGAAGAAAAATTAAAACTAGCAAAAAATAATCCATATAGATATAAGAGAATTCTAGGATATAAATTATTTCTTTTCAGAATAAGATTTGAAGAAGATAAAAAAGAGAAACGTGTAATCTATCTTATTCAGAAACCATTCATCAAAATTCTATGCATTCTAGACAGAAGCAAAGAATATAAAGATCTCAAAAAATATTTAAAAAAATTAGGATATCTGTGATACTAGAACAATCTATTTTTTATACTTATATTCCTAATTAATAAAATGGTTGATATACTCCCCCTAGTCTACTTGTCATACATGTTCATTTCTATTTACATGTTAACATTATTCCTAATAATCTATTTCAGAAACAAACATAGATTCTTCACAAACCCCCAATTAACTAAACATTATTCAGTCTCTTTTATTACTCCAGCATATAATGAACAAGATACTATTAAAGAAACTATTGAACACGTTTTTGCTATAGATTATGATAATATTGAAGAATTAATAATAATTAACGATAATTCTTCAGATAACACCAAACAAATCGTAGAATCATTATTATCAAAATATCCTAAACTTAGGATTATAAATAATGAGGAAAATCTTGGAAAAGCTGGAGGATTAAACAAAGCATGGCCATTAACTAAGTCCGAACTCGTAGCAGTAGTAGATGCAGATTCATTTCCTAAAGAAGACTCCCTTAAAAAAATGGTTGGGTTTTTTGACAATCCAAAAGTAGGAGCTGTAACTTGTCCAGTTTTAGTTAGAAATAAAAATACGTTTTGGGCAAAATTACAACACATTGAATATATAGCAATAAGTTTTGGTAGAAAATTGTTAGAATATGTAGACGCAATTTATGTTACCCCAGGACCCCTAGCATTATACCGAAAAAGTGCACTCATAGACATTAAAGGATTTGATGAAAATAACATGACTGAAGATATAGAGGCAACATGGCATCTGGCCTATAATAATTGGGACAGAAAAATGAGCTTAGACACTGGAGTCAGTAGCCAAGTTCCTACAAAACTAAAACCATGGTTTATTCAAAGAAGGCGATGGAATATTGGGGGCTTACAATGCATCACTAAATACTGGCATGCCATAGGTAAAAAGGGGATGTTAGGAACTTTCATTATACCTTTCTTCATTCTCAACATGTTCCTAGGATTAGTAGGATTAAGTATCTTCTTCTACCTAATTGGAACAAGATTAATATCAAACTATCTATCAGTAAAATATTCAATCATAGCTAATACTCCTTTCATAACTTCAGAACAATTTATTATAACTCCAAGTATCTTAAATTACTTAGGGGTCATCCTCTTCGCAGCAGGACTAATTTACCTATTACTAATCTTATCAATACTTGGAGAAAGAATAAAAACTAAAGAAAACATTTTAAACTTACCCTTCTATCTAATATTCTATCTAATACTATATCCATTCATTATGATAAATGCTATATGGAATTTTTATAGAAAAAAGTACATATGGAGATAAAACAATAATATGACCTCACAAAAATCAGCATTTTGGCAAGCATTCATTGTAACAATAATAATATTTGGAATTGGGGTTTTCTTTGGAGTTGTTCTTGAAAACTGGAGAACAAACCAAATTTCAGATCTTTATCAACAATCAGAATTAGAACTCCTAGATATAAAACTACAATCCGAAATCTACACATTAGGAGAATTCGATTGCGATCAAGCAGTCCAAGAAAATATTAAATTCGCAGATAAAATTTTTCAAGAAGCAAAAATTTTAGATAAATATGAAGGAGCTAGTAGACTCACAACCAATCTAAGAATCCAGCATAAAAAATATGACCTACTTAGAACTAACTTACTATTAAATTCCATAAAGATTAAAGAAAAATGTACAAATGATTATCAAGAAGTAGTTTACTTCTATCAATACAACGAACCAACATTTGAAACAAAAGCTAAACAGAATGTTTTTTCAAAAATACTTTCTGAATTAAAAGAACAAAAAGGTTACGAAATATTATTAATTCCAATAGCAGGAGATAATGATATCTCAGCAGTAAATCTACTTACTGATGAATATGAAATAGAACAACTACCTACCATAATGATCAATAGAGAACATAAAATAACTAATATCCTTACAGTAGATCAACTATCTACATACCTTCAGTAACTATATTTCCCATAACAAATAAGAATAAAAAGCAAATAACTCTTAATTTTCTATGCAAAGTTGTGATATATGTGGAATTACTAGTACTGAAGTAAGAATATTTGATGCTGTCCATGACCTAAGAATGAGTACCTTATGTGAAAGATGTGCTATAATTGAAAATATTCCAATTATAAAAAAACCTAATTCTGAACAATTAAAGGAATCTGAAATTGTGAGAGTTTCAGATAGAATGAAAGACATTTCAGGTATGAGGGAGGAAGTTAAAGAAGAGACTTTTTTCAAGGAAGATAAACTTAAAGAATTAGATAGCAATCCCGAATTAGAATTACCTGAAAAAGAAAATTTAAACTTAATAGATAATTTCCACTGGGAAATTATGAAACAACGAAGACGTAGAGGACTTTCTCAAAACAAATTAGCGGATTCACTTGGTGAATCAGAAATAGCTATTCAAATGATAGAAAAAGAGAAATTACCCGAAAATGCAAAAAGGATTCTAAAGAAATTGGAGCAAGTTTTTCAAATCAATTTAAGAAATAAACAGAAAGTTATTGAGCAAAATTTAGAACCAATTCTTGTAGATGAAGAAGGTGAAACTATTGATTATGTGCCAGAAGATGAAGAAATGATATTTGTAGAAACTGACCCTGAACCAGAAATTAATCATGATTCTGCAGAAGAAATATCCCTTAAACATGCAGAAAATACACTAGGAATTAAAATTCCTGAAGAGAGAAAAAGAACACCCTACCTTCCGGAAAATAAAGATCTAAATTTAGATAAAATAAATAAACAAGAAGTAACTATTGGAGATCTTCAAAAGTTACATGAGAAAAAATCTATAACCATAAGAGAGGAAAATCTTGTAGAACAAAATAAAATTGAAGAAAGACAAAGATTCCTTAAGGAATCACGAGAAAGAGATAGACAAAGAATTGAATTAGAAAAACAACAAGATAAATTAGAAAAGGAAAATGATGAAATAAGAAGAAATCAAATTATGGAACAAAAAAGACAAGAAGTTCATGATTTAAGACAGAAAGAATCAAGTGAAGTTAATAGTTTTCTTGGAGGCTCAGAATTATTGGACCCTTATGAAAAACCCAAAGAGGATTCAATTGAAGAATTTGACAGGGAACTTTGATTGAAAGCTCTTTCCGAAGAATTCAAATTTCTAAATTTGAACGTATCTGAAACAACATTTCTGAGAAAACACATCAAAGTTCACCTTAGAGGATTAAAATTCTCTATAAAGAATTAAATTAAGCGGCAGCTGCCCTTGAATAATAACCAGAACTTCTAAGCCCACTTCTTATTGACATACTAACCATTTTCTTAGAGTCTGCATTTGATCCAGGACCTTCACCCAACATATTATCTAGAGCACTCCAGTAAACCTTTTCACTCTTATGACTATCAGAGTACATCCCATTTGAATTTTCAAAATTAACGTTATAAGCATTCCCAGATCTCGACTTAGCTTTCAGAAAGCTAACAGTTATACTATCAAAAGCATCTCCAGATTCATCATTGCTATTAAAGTTATAATTCTTTCCAGCAGTTCTACTCTCCAATTTTCTAACCCTTTTCTTAACCCTATTCATATCAATCAATCTCTTACTTGCAAGTCCCTCAAGATAAACATCCTTAAAATCCCTAGTATCCTCACCAACTAAATAATTAATATATTCTCCAAGAATAGAATGCAATGTTTCTAGTGATTCTTTAGATTCATTATTTCTAGAATGAACTCCATTATTAAATTTCAATAAACTATCTACATGTTCAGCAGCCAATCTAGTTTCTTCAATTGTATGATCCCCATGTCCACCAAAAATATGCTTCTGAGCATAAGAAGCAACACTTCTTGCCATATCTTCGCCATTTCCTACCAAACTCCTATTAACATGTTCTCTCAAAGTCCATTCTCCAGCAAATCTACTAATATGTCCACCATCTACTCTTTCTACTAATTTTGAACCCCTCATTTCAGCTTCAGAATTCTTAGTATCGACGTTTAATCCATCTCGAGTCTCTTTAAATAAAAATCCATCATCTACTTTTACCCTATTAGCCTTCATACTCACCCCTCCATATCTCACCTCTCTAACATCCATTACTGGTATCCTATCCAAATATTGATCCTCTCGGGACATCTCTCCAGTTAATGTCTCAACTTGATGTCCAACAGCAGTATCCTCTACACTTAACCTTCTTGGTAAAACCATCCAAGAGGAAACTACTTGCCTTAGAAAACTTGTTAATCTTTTCATTTAAAAAACTAATTTTTCACATTTTTAAAGGTTATGTATGTCAAAGATAAGGTTTAAAAATCTTCAAAATCAATAGATTTTGAATGAGTTAAAAACCTTCTCCAAAGGTTTTTAAAGCCTATTTTTCTCAGTATCACATGGAAGTTACAATTCTTAAAGATGAAAAGAATGATCTAGAAGCATCAATAGATAATCAGACTATTGTAGAGATAGTTCGTTCATACTTAAACAGAGATTCAAGTGTAACTCTAGCAGCTTGGAAAAAAGTACACTATTCAAAGCCACTTATTCTTAAAGTTAAGACTGAAGGAAAAGCAGCAAAAAAAGCTCTTAGTGACGCAATTGCAGCTATCCAAAAAGACCTTGATAAATACAAGGGCGAATTCTCTAAGGCAAAGTGATTTTAACATCAATCATTTTTATTATCAAGTTCTACAGCATGTTTAATCAAATCTAAATTACAAGCCTTATTCTTCTTACAAAACTTCTCACACCTTTTTGCAATATCCTTATAAAGATAATACATCAAACATTCCTCACACTGATAATACTTCTTATTATCATGATTAATTTCTTTTACCATTTTCAGTTATATTTTCCAACTAATTTATAATCCCAAATACTAGAAAGTATTATCCCAAAAACTCCCAACCAAATTACAGGACTATAAAATATTCCAATTAATAATATGGCAACACTAAAAACGCCAAGTTTTATTGGACTTTTATTATGATGTTTCTTTTTATTCTTTATTAAAGATCTAAACATATACCACAAACCTAAAAATAACAATGGAAATAATATAAAATCATTTATTAAAAAACCTAAACCTATACTTGTTAAGAAGGCTAATATGAATGTAGTTCCTGCACAGCATAGGCCAAAAAATCCCGCAGTTATGCTTCCAAATATGCTATTTGCCATTTTGTTTATTATAAATATTTCTTTCTTTACAAGCTCTAAGTTTTCCATAGGCTATGAAAGCTAGTAAAATAAATGCAGTAAGTGACATGAATGGGATAGTGATGTATCCATATGCTAGGCCAAAATAATCTGAACAGCTTGCAGTCATTCCGACTACATCGCAGCCTCCTTGGGTTACAACTCCAATTTGCATAAGATAATGGTATGCTGCTATAGCTCCTCCAATTAAACTTAAAATAAGACTATTCCAAACAATACTCCAATTTCTTTTTGATTTAATAGCAATAGCGAATAATATTACCTGGGGATACATGAAGATCCTTTGATACCAACAAAATTTACATGGGGTAAATCCCATTACATCACTATAAAATAAACTACCTAGGGTCGCTACTAATGAAATTAATAGGCCTAAAAATAAATAGTGATCCTGTAAGAAATGTACTATTCCCTGATATAACTTAGTGTCTTTTTTTAAGACAAATTTTAGGATGAATAATATGATTAGTAGTCCGAGGAATAGGCTACTGATTAGAGTTAAAAGCTCAATTCCACCAACAATGTTTTCCTTTGCCATATTCTATTCAGGCAACACACACCCAGTCTTTTCTGCCAAATTAACTAAAGGAACAAACCCAGATTGCCGAGATTCATCTTCAAATTCCCATGTAGGGTATGACTGTATTCCTGCATCCTTACAAGCCTCTGTTT
>Ga0209501_10001119_pt1 | contig 30255 bp, 33 predicted proteins | sample ArcticOcean_MG_C_4_FD_187434 | JGI IMG/M metagenome (GOLD analysis project Ga0209501, IMG submission 187434) | Marine microbial communities from western Arctic Ocean - ArcticOcean_MG_CB4_134 (SPAdes) (version 2) | ecosystem: Environmental > Aquatic > Marine > Oceanic | place: Arctic Ocean...
CTGCCTAGAGATTTACCCAGCAGTTGCTGATCTCTGCATATAGCCGGTTTCAGAATAGGGCACGGCTGGCACCCTGATCCTCCCTACTACATTTTAGATAAAATAGAATGTTATATTTGAATTAGGATCGTTGCTTCTTCAAGTCTGTAATCATATTACACACGGCACAAATCTTACCTGTGCACTGATTTCCGCAATTTGAACAAATTCGCTTTTCTTTGAAACTTGCATCTTTCATAACCTCTGAGATTTTGATTATTGAGCGATACATGTTATTTTTTATTCCACTATGTCGTTCTTCTAAAGAATTCAAAAATTCTCGAATTTCTGTTCGTATACCTTCATTCATGTGAGGACATGGCTCTGTCTGAAATGGCAAATCATTTGTGAATGCATAAAATACGATTTCTGATTCATAAATCTCAGCAAGTGGCTTTATCTTTCTAATCTGTTTTGAATCACTTCCTGGACTCATCCAGCCAATTTTATTAGAATCTCCAGATAATGTGTTAATTAGAAATGTTTGTAATGAATCATCCAAATTATGACCTGTAGCAATTACATTTGATCCTAATTCTTTTGCAGCATGATCAAGTGCTCTTCGTCTAAAAATACCGCAAATTGAACACGATGTTGTCTTTTCATCTTCTCTTAGTTCTAGCGATTCTGATAATGTGACATCATACAATTCTTTGTATGAGTAGGTTCTAAACTCTACATCCAACTTTAAACAAAAACTTTTGACAATCTCTAATGCCTCATCCCTATAACCTGGAATCCCTTCGTCAATTGTAACTGCAATAATTTTGAAATTATGTGTCTCTGACATTTTCTTTAAAATACTTAGTAATACTAGTGAGTCTTTTCCACCAGATACTCCAACAACAACTTGTTCGCCATTTTTAATCATCTTGTATTTGGAGATTGTCTTTGCAGCCTTTCTTAGAATGGAGTTTGAGAAACATTCAGAACAAAGGCTTTCTCCACTATACTTTCTATTGTATACGGCAGTGTTTTCACATTTCTGACATTGCATAATTTGGAGAAACTATTTCAGTTAATATCTGATTCTTTAGATTGTAAACCAACCTGACTTGTAATATGATAATCCAATATTGAGACCAAATGTGATAAATGTGAATGCATAAACTATCATCATTGTTCCATTAACAGCTTTTTCCGAAATTTTCCCCTCAATTATTGTATGAATAAATTTTCCGCCATCTAAGATTGGAAGTGGTAACATGTTGATTATTCCAATGAAAAATGAAATCATCCATAACCATAGTAGGAACATGGAGAATTGAAAGCCCATAGGAGTATCCAAACCCCAATCAATAAAGTTATAAATTGGTTTAGGTGGTTGATCATTTCTCATTATTCCTATCAATCCTCTTTCAGGATCATCAGGTGATTCCATTATTGTAACTGGAAAAATAACTTCACTTCCATCTCGAAGTATTGTAACATTAACCGTATCCCCTGGTTCTACTGGATTTTTCTGTAAATCAATTGCAGACGCTATGTTGATATCATTAATCTTTATGATGACATCATTTTCTTGAATTCCTGCCTGTTGTGCACCTCCACCATCAATCACTGAAAGTACCAAAACTCCATCTTCTGCTTCTTCATAAAATGAACTCAAAAATGGTTCTGGTACAACCATTGCAAACATTGGATTTGTAAATAATATTGCTCCTAATGCAAAAGCAAAAATGACATTTGATGTTGGGCCTGCTCCAATCAAACGTAGTCTTGAAATCTTTTTTGCCTTACTAAACTGCTCTTCATCTGGTTCTACAAATCCTGCAAACATGGCAATGAATATAGCAAATCCACCTGTCTTGATACCAATTTTTTCCATAACTCCTACAATTCCATGTGCACCTTCATGAACTACCAACACAATTGGAATTGATAGTAAAAAGTACATAATGGCTGAACCAGATGTTAGTGTAACACCTGGAATTAGTACTGTTAATTCTGCAAATTCTGTTGGCTGAACAAAAAAATTCAAAATGTTTGAAAACAAAAACCAAAATGCAAAGCCCATCATTAAAAATCCTGCAATTACGCTGACATCTGCAAATACACGAATTCCTCTTCTTGTTCTTCCTAATACTCTAATTAATGCATCTTGAACTTTGTAATTTTTGTAAGTTAAACTATATGGTTTAATTGTAAATCCATATTTCTCTAATTTGAGTGCCTTAGCTATTCCAAAAATTACAACCCATGCCATGAGTACGTAAATAATTGCATTATCTGTTAAAAAGTTGAGGTCCAAGTTATAGAAAATTTTTTAGTCTCGGCAATTTATCGTTTCCTATGAAACCTGTAATAATTGTCTCTACATTCCCTAACAAGACTATAACAAAAAAGATTGCAAATCAATTGGTAAAACAGAAACTTGCAGCATGTGTAAACATAACAAAAATTGATTCTGTTTATTCATGGAAGGGAAAGATACAAAATGATTCGGAATATTTAGCATTTTTTAAAACTACAAAGAAAAATCAAAAAACTCTAAAAAATGAAATAAAAAAATTGCATCCATATGATGTACCAGAAATTGTTGAAATTAATGTAAATTCTATGAATAAACCATATCTTGATTGGTTGATAGATTCTACACTTTAGTATTCTAGTGGGAATCTTAGTAATGAAATAATTCCACCTAAACCTGAAACTCTTAATCCTGCATCAATAGTACTATCTACGCTAAAAATTTCTCCACCTTTAGATTCTACATCATTTAAGAAATCTACAATTTCTTGTTCCTCTGAATCTTGTATGGCTTTTTCTGAAAATACTAGAGATTCTATCGCACCTGCTTGATTTGCTTTTTTTGTTTCTTCAATTCCCATAGAAAATTTCTTACTTTGCTTATTTGCAAGAAACATCACCTCATCAATTATCTGTGATACTTTGGCAAGTTTGGTATCTGCCATCACTTCTTTCATTGCATCTGATTTTGTAAATATATGAATCCCATCTTCTCCACCTGAATCAATTCCTTCTATCACTTTGAACTTACATTTGTTTGCTAGTGGTTTTTTTGATACGTAATTGTAAAATTTCTTTTTGGTTTCACCTGGACCAAAAACAATTACTATGTTATCTTTTTCCACAACTGAACTAATTGCCCCAATAATATCATCAAAAAATATCTCAATCTTAAAATTAGATTTGTATCTTTTTCCACTAGACCCAGAATAGAGATTTGGTAAAAGATGCAAGTGGGTTCCTTTCAATCTACCAATTCCACAATCACCTATATCTACTGCGATTAGAATAAATTTTGTTTTTCTTCCTTTTGATTTGGCAAGTTTTTTTTCAACACCACTCCATTTTTTTTTCACTAGATTGAAGCCTTCATCTATTTTTATTGTAAACGAATGATGAGTCCCATGTGTAACAGATTCATTATTTGATTCTAAAATTGTACCCCCCACTCTAATTCTATCTAAAACATTATCTAGTGATATTTTTTCTACCTTTATTGCAAGTCGTATATGAACTCTCTCACCTTTATCTGGTCGTGAATATTCCTTTTCTTGTTTGATCACCCTAGTTGTTTCCCCTACAATCTTGTCATCAATTTTTAAAATTCTTCTTATAGTTAGCAAATCATCAGAATCTTCTGGCATTAATGAAATTGTATTCTCATCAAGAGTTTTTGTAATCATAATTTTTTATAAAATCTCTAAAAGATAACTAGTTTGATTCTTTTTGTTTCTGTTGAACATATTTTTCAACCCATTCTAGAGTTATTACTCCGCTTTCTGCCAAGTTTACTAAAGAGTTTGAAGATGCTTCTCCTGTAACTTTTCCAGTATTTTTCCTTGTCTGTCTCCATTTTAGACTGGTATTTCCACTCTTTGATGAATAAATAACTCCTAAGACATCTTTGGCGTTGACAAATGTTATTTCTCTAATTTTTTTAAGTGTAACTTTATCTACAGCTTCTACATAGATTGAACCTAAATTTTCTTCTCTTTCTGCAAAAACCTCTGGATCATCGAGATAACTTCTTGGCGCAAATGAACTACATGTGCTAGTTATGACAAATCTTCTAAAACTTTCTAATGTTGAAGGGGCATCTATCTCGACCATTTTTTTTCAATAAATCTATCTTACTTATCAAGCTTATTGAAAGGTTCAAGTATGATTATTTGGAATTTTTAATGCAGACCGTGATGTACGCTATCCTATGATTTGATGATTAGGATCTTGAGTTCTGAGTCTGCAACTTAGAATTTTTATGATACAATTTCCTATACAACACATGAAATCATTGACTGAATATCTGACATTTAAGACAAAATCTAGAAGAGCATTTGTTAACATTACACCAGATGTAGAAAAATTAGTTACAAAAAGTGGTGTTAAAGAAGGACTTTGTTTGGTTAATGCAATGCATATCACTGCTAGTGTTTTTATCAATGACAATGAAAGTGGACTTCACCATGATTATGAAAAATGGTTAGAAGAACTAGCTCCTCACGAACCAATTGATCATTATCATCACAATGATACTGGTGAAGATAATGCAGATGCACATCTGAAAAGACAAGTTATGGGAAGAGAAGTGGTAGTTGCTATCACTAATGGTCAATTAGATTTTGGACCTTGGGAGACTATTTTCTATGGTGAATTTGATGGTAGACGAAACAAAAAAGTTCTAGTAAAAATTATTGGCGAATAAATTATCCAAAGTCGGTATCTCGTTTTTGTGATTGTTCAACATTCTTTCTTGCAGATTCACGCCATTCATTGTCGTGATTCTGTCTACCATGATTACAATCTACACAACCCATAATTTTCCCATCAGGATTTTTCTTAAATTCATCGCATCCACAAAAACAAGCCATATTCTCACCAAATTTTCAGAGTATATCTTCTTTTACTCTAGATGTTTTACAACATTCACCCATTGGAATATCTCTGCCTCTTGGGCTCTTAGCTGGACATTTTAGCATTATACATAATGCATCTGTGAATTGTTTATTCATATGATGTTCAATTCCACAAACCATCTCCTCATCAATCTCAATTTTTAGTGAACTTTCCATAAGTACTTCTAGTAACCGACTATTTCTAATCATAGATGATGCAACTTTTTCACCACTTTCTTTCAATGAAACTCCTGCTTTGTTGTATGTGACCAAATCTCTTCCTGCTAATTTTTTTAGCATTTGTACAACGCTAGGTTGACGAACATTCAATCTTTTAGCAATAGTACTAATTTTAACGTCATCACCTTTTTCTCTAATGTGCCAAACTGCTTTTAGATACATCTCTGTATGTTCAGCTTCTGCAGTTCCTACAAACAAAACTTCTTCATCTATTGCATCCATGAACTATCTATTTTCTTTAATCTAATAAATTTTCAATAGTTCTATGCAGTTGAAATTATGCCTTTTTAGCATCTTTGAGTAAATATTCGAAATACTCTCTTGCAAATCCTGCTAATCCGGCATGATCTGCCCAAATTGCTACTATTTCAGATGAACTTGAACTACTAATTTCTGGACCTAGTAAAATTACCACATATCTTTTATCTGAAATGATACCTCCTCCAAATAATCCTGATTTGACTTTAACATCTGCTACTCGGGAAATTGACTTTAGAGATTCCTTATCAATTTCATCTGATGTCAAAATAGTAATTTTAATTCCTTTATCGTGTAATTGTCGAAGTTTTGGAAGTGCTTGTTTTACAATCATTTCTCCTGCTTGTGGCACTGCAATCATTACTTCTTCTCTACAATGTTCTACCATCTCCATAATCTTTGAAACTATATTCATTGCACCTGAAATGAACCAAATATCTGGTTTTTCACTAGTTCCACTTTTTTCATAAAGAGGAAGTAATTCTGATAAAATGACACTTTTATTTTCTAAAAATACAGTATCTGATTTTTGCTTTGAAGTTTCTAGTGCATTTGATGGAGCCTTTGCAAAATATTTAGTTGGTCTAGCATCATCTGATCCAATCCATCCTTTTTCTTCTAATGTACCTAAAATTTCATAAATCTTTGAATATGGAACTCCAGAGTTTTGGCTAATTTCTGATGCATTACTCTCTCCCACTTTCAATAAAGTTGTATAAGCTCGAATTTCGTAGCTTGTAAGGCCAACCTTTTCTAATGACTTCTTTGCTTTATCGGAAATGCTCACGAACAGAATTAGAAAATTCGCTATTTAAATTGACTATGATCGTTCCCTCATTCATCTGGTGGTTAGTAGGAATTGCATTATATACTAACTTTTCAAAAATTAATTAATGGCTCTAATTCAGATATCCAATCAGTCATCAAAGACACAGGGTAAGAAATCCACTATTCGATTTACCCAAAGTATTTGCCCTGATTGTAACATGATTTTAGATGCTGAAGTTTTTGAAAGACAAGGTCAAGTCTTCATGTCCAAAGTTTGTCCAACACACGGAGAAACAGAGGAATTGTATTTTGGTTCTTATGATATGTATAAAAAATTCAGTACATACTGGGTTGATGGAAAAGGTGCACATGCTCCAAATGTAATAATGGAAGACAAATGTTCATGTCCAAACAATTGTGGATTATGTTCAAATCACTTGTCACATAGTGGATTGGCAAACATGATTGTTACAAACAGATGTGATCTTACTTGTTGGTATTGTTTCTTCTATGTTAAGAAAGGTCTAGAAGGTGCTTACATGTATGAACCAAATCATGATCAAGTAAGAGCCATGATGAAAACATTAAGATCAGAAAGACCAATACCAGGAAACTCTATGCAGATTACTGGTGGTGAACCGATGCTTAGAGAAGATATCTCAGATTTAATCAAAATTATGAAAGAAGAAGGTGTTGAACATATCCAAATGAACACAAATGGAATTCGACACGCAATGGATCCAGAAGCAGGACGTGAAGTAAGAGTGGCTGGATGTAACAATCTCTATCTCAGTTTTGACGGTGTTACTGCAAGAACAAACCCAAAGAACCACTGGGAAATTCCATATGCACTAGACACTTGTAGAAAAACTGGAACAACTGTTGTATTTGTTCCAACTGTTATCAAATCAATTAACGATCATGAATTAGGTGGAATTATTAGATATGCCCAGAAGAACTTGGATGTTGTACATGCAGTAAACTTCCAACCTGTATCATTAACTGGAAGAATGGGAAAAACTGAGCGTGAAAAATATAGAATTACAGTACCTGATTGTATCCAAAGAATTGAAGAGCAAACAGAAGGTCAAGTAACTGTCGATGATTGGTATCCAGTACCAAGTTGTATGCCATTAACAAACGTCATTGAAGCATTTTCAAGTAAACCAAAATATGAATTATCTATTCACTTTGCATGTGGTGCAGGAGCTTATGTATTCCAAGATGCAGATACAAAGAAACTTGTCCCAATGACAAGATTCTGTGATATTCAAGGTATGCTAGAACTGTTTGAAGATAAAGCAGAACAAATTCGTTCTGGTGCAAACAAGTACTTTACAATGCTTGAAGTTGTAAGAAAACTCAAAGGATTTATCAACAAAGAAAACCAACCAGCCGGATTAGATTTGGCAAAAATGTTTGGTAATATCTTGATGAAGAGATCATTTGAAGCAGTAGGCTCATGGCACGTAAAAGGTCTATTCTTAGGAATGATGCACTTCCAAGACAAATACAATGAAGATTTAGAAAGATTACAAAGATGTGATATTCACTATGTCACGCCAGACCTTAGAATTATACCATTCTGCGCATTCAATGTAATTCCAGAATGGTACAGAGACAGAATCCAAAAGAAATATTCTATCACTGTTGAAGAATGGGAACAACGTGAAGGTGTAAAACTCGAAGACGGTCTTTACAGAGGTCTTATGAGACGAGGTGCAGGTGATGAGCTTGCAGCAGGTTGTGCAAAGAGTGAGATGTTCCATCAAGCAGAACAAGCAATGGGCTCTCAATAATTAATTTTTAAAATTATTTTAAAATTTTAACCAAATCTTTACCAGGTAAAATTTTCACATCATCTTGTGATGTAAGGAATTCTAGAATTTTTTCATACATCCTACCACATTTCATCTTCAAAACATTATCATGCCAAATAACACTGATAACATTTTCTTCTGACAATTTTCTACCTACTTCTAATGTTTTTTCAAATTCTGGAATAATTTTCTCTTCTTTAATACCCATATGTGTAAACAAATATGCGTCCATTAATGTTACAGGAAATTCAATTAATCCGTTAATCTTTGAGTACCCCATTTCCTTTTCATCAATTTTATCTTTTGAATGTCTAAGAGATGAATCATACAAAAAACCTAATTTTTTTAGCTTTATTGGTAATTCTGAATTATAATTTAGAAAGTGAACTCGATTTCCAATAATTGGTTTTCTTGTTAAAGATTCTAGTTTCTCTTTTTCTTGTTTAATTTTTTCAATATTATCTATTGACTTGGGATCGACATGCAATCCAATTTCCCAGTTTCCTTTGAGTAGAGTTTGTATATCATCTTCATAATCATCAACGTTTCCATCTTCATAAGATGTTCTAAAGAAAAATGTAGAGCGAATTCCAATTTTCTCCTCTAGTTCCATGTATTTTGGAATATTGCGATACAAGTCTTCTGGTTTTGTATTTTTAAAAATTTCCGAATCAAATCTATCTTTTCTTGCTAGTACATGTTCAACAGGAGGACCTTGTCTTCTCCAATCTACATCATGACTTAAAAAAATATATTGCATTTGATTTCTAAATCATATCGCCAATTTCAGAACTTAATTGGGGTAGTTTTTTTGATGAATTTTCTCCAAAAACTTCTTTATCATTTACATCTTTTGTGATTAACGTTCCTGCACCAATAATGCATTCTTTCCCAATCTTAACTCTCTGGTTAATTGTTGCACTAAGACCAATGAATGAACTATCTCCAATTGTTATATGACCACCTAATGTAATGTTTGAAGTCAGAAAACAGTTATTTTCGATTATAGTGTTATGACTGATTAAATTATTACTTCCTATCAATACATTATCTCCAATTTTTACAAATGGTTGAATCACATTGTTTGCTAATATGAAACAATTTTCTCCCATTTCAAATTCATCCCAAATCTTTGTTGATGGATGAACAAAACTGTATAATTCATAACCCTTACTTTTTGCTTCATCAAAAAACTTTATGCGTTTCTTATTCATTTCTGAATAAGCCAAAGCGATGAACATCAAAAACTCTCCTGGAGGATATTTTTCCTTGATATCTTCGAATGCTATTACAGGTAATCCTAGTAATTCATTAGAATCTATATTTGATTTATTTGCAGAAAATGCTACGACTTCATCATTACTATCTTTTAGATAATAAAAAATTCTTTGAGCGAGTTCTCCAGTCCCAAATATTACAATTTTTTGCATTTGAAATATTTCTTTGATTATGTTATTTAAGCCGTATTCATGAATACATACTGAAAATAATTGTAAATTCATCCAAGACCTTAAAAACTCATTTACTAAGAAATCTCAAAATGAAATTTTTATTTATATCTCCCAGATTTTCTGGAGGAATAGGTGGACATGCAGCAATGCTTTCTGAGAAATTGTCTCAAAGTGGTCATGAAGTAAAAAAATTGGAAACAACTCATATTCCAATAAAGAATTTCAAAAATCCTAGCTTTGCAGTATTAAGTAGTCTGAAGAGTTTGGTTGATAGAGACTCTTATGATATTGTACATGGGTTTAACGTTCCATCTGCTTATGCTATGAAATATGCTAAAGGAAAGAAAAAAGTTCTTTCTGTTCATGGTGTGTTTAGTGAACAAGTAGATTCATTGCATTCAAAATCAGTTTCATCCATTGCAAAATCTGCTGAATCACAAGTTTTACAATGGCCAGATAAATTAACTACTGATTCAAAAGCAACACAAAAACTTTACAAAGAAAAGTTTGAAATTGATTTTGAATATCTTCCTTCGCCATTAGATGTAGAAAAATTCTCAGAAATTGGACATGTTGAAAAAATTCCTAATCAGGTAGCTTACATTGGACGTGATAGTCATGAAAAAGGAATTGATATTATAAAAAATGCAGAATCCAAAATTAATGGAAACGTCGTTTATTGTACAGATCGTTCTTGGGAAGATGCGATGTATATACTAAAAACCTCATCTGTAGCTGTTGTACCGTCTAGAATCGAAAGTCTTCCAACTACTGTTAAAGAAGCCTTTTTTCTTAATGTTCCTGTAGTTGGTACTAACGTTGGTGGTATACCCGAATTAATAAAAAATAATGAAACTGGAATTCTAATACCCCCTGAAAACCCTAATAAACTTGCTGATGCAGTAAATGATTTACTCTCCAATCCAACAAAAGCAAAAAAATTATCCGATAATGGAAATGATTTTGTTAATAATAATATGACATGGGATGTAATATTACCAAAATATATTAAATTTTATGAAGACCTATTGAAAACCAATTAGTCATAAGCCAATTATAGTATATTTTATTATTATTTTTAATGAAAATTCTTTTTGCAGTAGATAAAACAAGATTTTTCTATATTCAACAGTTTATTGATGAACTAGAAAAGCATAATCTAACCTGTAAACTAATAGATGATTTAGACATATACGATGATTCTAAATTTACAAAAAAATATCTTCGTTGGATAAAAACTCCTAACAAATTTCAAAATATAATAAAAAACTTTAATCCCGATTTCATTTTCACTGAACGAGTTAGTCACTTTAGTTCTCTTGTACTTAAAACCAAAATCCCTCTAATAATCTTCTTACGAGGAAATTTTTGGCAAGAAGTAGAATTAGGTAAACAAACAATTGAAAAATCTACTTTAAGTCATTTAGAAATTAACATAAAAAATAAATTTGCTCACAAATGTTTTTCAGAAGCACACTTGATACTTCCAATTTGTTCATATTTAAAAAAAATTGCAGATGACAAATATCCAGGAAATAAAATCCATGTTTTATATCAAGGAATTCAGCAATCTGATTGGCATGTTGAAAAAGGATTTCAATTTAAGCATCCATCTGTAGGATTTTTACAGAATACCAATATTTGGAATAAAACTAAAGAGATGTTACTATTACCGAACATTATTGAACAATGCCCAAACGTTAATTTCTATTGGGCCGGTGATGGACCTTTTACAAAAAATATTCTTCCACATTTGGAAAAATTCACAAATTTCCACTGGTTGGGTTCATTAGACTATCCAAACCAAGTTCGACAATTTTTATCTGAAATTGATATCTATGGATTGATTACTGGCAATGATATGTCTCCTCACACTATCTTAGAAGCTTCTTTGATGAAAAAACCAGTTATTGCAACTGATGTTGGAGGAATATCGGAATCAATAATTGAAAAAGAAACAGGATTCTTAATTAAAGGAGGTGATTCTTCCTCTTGGATTTCAAAAATTTCTTTTTTGATTGACCATCCAAATGAATCAAAAGAAATTGGATTACGAGGATACGAATTTGTTAATGAAAATTTCTCATGGGAAAAAATTACCAAAGATTTTCTTAAAATAATAAAAATTTAGAAATTTATTTAATATTGTACTTGTTTTGAACAATCTGTTTTAGTGATTCCTCCGAATACCATAATCCATGTTCTTCATCCGAATGTTTACCAAACTCTTTCATAATTTCTTCCACATTTTCACCTTCGGCTACAAAATTACAGTTATATCCATAGTCTTTACAAATTAATTCCATAACCATGGTAGAATCACTGAATTTGGTATTAAAAAGTTATACGTTTTTTTATATTAAAGTGCGGAATCTACCATTAGTCCTATAAACAACACTGCTAGATATGGGCTAGAAAATTTGAATAAAACCCATGAAGCCTTTTCAGTTGGTTTTGATACAACCCATGCACTAAGTACAACCATCAATACACCTGATGCTATTGCAGTGTATAGGTAAATCTCACTCATTACTGGTTCACCTGCATCAGTTGTCAAAAAGAACGGTACCACACTAAACACCACCATCATCACTGTGGTTGCAGCAATTACTCTGGCTGATGTTTTTTCAGATAATACTGCAGTTAACATTGGAACCTTAACTTTTTGATAATCTTCTCTAAAGTGTAATGTCAAAGCCCAAATGTGCATTGGAATCCAAATGAAAACCAATCCTGCCATGATCAATCCAAAGTCCCACAATCCAGTTAGTGTTACCGCAGCATATCCAATCATTGCTGGTGCGCCTCCTGAAAATCCTCCTAGTATGATGTTAAGTTGACTCTTCCTTTTCAATACGTGACTGTAAATCACAATATTATCTGCCAAACCAAATACCATGAATATACCGCACCACATTCCATTCCAAAATGATGTAGTGAATGCAATACCAAATGCACATGCAATTGAAATCCCTGCTAATACTAATCCAAAGTCTCTTGCTTTTTCAGCAGGAAATATTCTCTTACTTGGAATTGGTCTTCCCTTCGTTCTTTCCATTATTTCATCAATATCTCTATCATGATAATTTGTCAAAGTATTAGCTGCTGCAGAACCGGCAGCTACTCCAAAAAGCATTAAGGCCCAAGTCGCAATTGAAATTTCAATATTATATATATTGGATGCAGTTATTGCAGTTCCAAATGCTGTAAAAACTAGGAGATACCAAATTTTTGGCTTTGTTAATTCATAGTATGTTTTTATCTTAATTTTAGTAGTTGTTTCTTGCATCTAATCACTCTCATTCTCAGAAAAATAAATATCACGCGTTTATAATGCCGTGTAAGGCATTGGTTTTGTCCTTCTTTTCATTTCTATGAAGCTCTCAGAACCTAAAATTCCTTCAATTTTGCCAATCTTTTCAGAAACCACTTTATGCATATCATTTAACGACTTAGCATACATTGTAACCATAATATCAAATCTCCCAGTAACTTCTGAAATTTCTCTAACACCATCAATTTTGAATAATTCGTCAATTATTGTATCTCGTCTTTTGGAATCCATATTAATTCCTGTTACGGATTTTACCGTATACCCTAATTCTTTATCGTTAACATCAATGGTATATCTATGAATTAATTTCTGTTTTAAAAGACGTTTAATTCTGCTATAAACTACGGATGAATTCATATTAATTTTCTTTGATAATTTTGGAACAGATATTGACGCATCATTGCTCAATTCTGAAAGAATTTTTAAATCAAGATCATCTATTTTCACCATTTAATTTCACCGGCATTTTAAAAATTAACACCTTTAATAAAGATATTAATGGAAAATTTCTAAAATTTTAGATTAAATTTTCCCTTTTTTATATAACATTTCTGCCAACAAAACTGCTCCTTTTGCAGAGCCCATTTTTTTATTATGTGAAAATAGCATATATTTTAGTCCATTATCAAACAATTCTTCTTTTTCAACTCTGCCAATAGAAGTTGTCATTCCATCTCCAACTTCTCTCTCCATTCTAGGTTGTGGTCTTGTTGGATCTTCATGAAATGCATAATATTTTTCAGGTGCAGAAGGTAATCCTGCTACTGAAATATTTTTGTTAGACTCATTGTAGGTATCTTTTGCTAGGTTAGGATCAATTTCTTTTTCTGTTTCAACAAATACTGATTCGGTATGTCCATCTATTACTGGAACTCTTGTACATGTACAACTTACTTTAATATCGGCATCTTCAATTTTCCCATCTTTTAATTTTCCAAGAATTTTTCTAGTTTCTATTCTTACTTTACCTTCTTCTTTTGGTATGTATGGTAAAATGTTATCTATGATTCCCATTGCAGACACTCCTGATTTTCCTCCTCCTGAAATTGCTTGCATTGAAGTCATTATTACTTTTTTTACGCCATATTTCTCTACAAGTGGTTTTAGTGTAATTGCTAAACCTGTAGTAGTACAATTTGGTAATGGTGCAACCCATCCTTTCCAATCTCTATTTTTCTTTTGAACTTCTAATAGTTCAGCTTGTTCGTCATTAATTCCTGGAATTAAAATTGGTACATCTTCTTCGTATCTGTATGCTGATGATGTAGAAATAACCGGTAAATCTTTAGCAAATTTTGTTTCTATATCTCTTGCAGCTTCTGATTCTACTGCTGAGAAGATTAAATCTAATTCTTGAACATTAACCTCATCCACTTTCAGAACTTTCATATTTTTGATATATTCTGGAATTTCTCCACCAACATCCCATGCTATAATTCCGCTTGGGTCCCTAATTGCATCAACATACATCTTTTCTGCTGAACGTTCAGATGCAGCAATTTGAGTAACTTCAAACCATGGGTGATCCTTTAGTGATTGTACAAATTCTTGACCAACTGAGCCCGTAACTCCTATTATGGCAACTCTTTTTTTCATAGATCCAAATTGACATTTTTAAGTTAATATTCCTTTAGTCAAAAACCAAAAGAATACTATACTGAATTACTTTATTTGAAATATTGAAAATAATACCTAATCCAAATATTGCTTCTCATACACCTGCTGCTCATGGAGGTATATTTTCTATTAAACATCCAAATGAGAAAATTATTGATTTCAGTTCAAATGTTAATCCATTAGGATGTCATCCCGGTGTCAAAAAATATCTAAAAAAACAATTAAATCAAATCCATGTTTATCCTGATTCTGAATCATCAAAATTGCGTTCAAATCTAAAATGGTTTACTGGAATGAACACATCACAAATTCTAGTTGGAAATGGAGCTACTGAAATAATTTATAATTTCTGTAGCACCTTTGTAAACAAAAAATCTAAAGTTTTGATTCCATGTCCCACATTTTCTGAATATGAGAAAGCGGTAAAATTTTTCGGTGGAAATGTTCTATCTTTTAAATCTCTTAATCTTAACAAAGATCTATCAAAATTCATACAAAAAATTCCTAAACATGGCATAATCTTTTTCTGTAATCCAAATAATCCCACAGGTGAAATTTTATCAAAAAAGAATATGGAACAAATTGTGAAAGCTGCTCAAAAAAAATCTAGTTTGGTCTTTGTTGATGAAACTTTTATTGAACTCGTACCTGATTCTAATCCTACACTTGTAAAATCTATAAAATCTTATGATAACTTGTTTATTCTACGTTCATTTACAAAATCATTTGGTTTAGCAGGACTTCGTATTGGTTATGGTCTTGGAAGTAAACAAACAATTGAAATTCTACAAAGAATAAAAATTCCTTGGAATGTAAATTATATTGCACAAACAGCTGCCAGTGCTGCATTATGTTATTCAAATTTTCTAGAAAAGTCACGTGAAAATATTAAAAAAGAAAATTTGTTTTTAATGAGTTCATTATCAAAATTAGAATGGTTGTCTTGTTTTCATTCATCTACTAATTTTATTCTTATTAAAACAAAAATTAATTCAAAAATTTTGCAAAAAAAATTACTTAAAAAGAATATTCTTGTTAGAGATTGTAGTACTTTTTGTGGTCTTGATGAAAATTATATACGAATAGCTGTAAAAAATAGAAATCAGAATAAATTACTAATGAAGGCACTTGGAGAAATAAAATGGTTAAATCATTAATGATCCAAGGAACCTCTTCTGGTGCTGGTAAAACAATTCTTGTTACAGCTCTTTGTAGAATCTTTTCTGATTTAGGATACACAGTTTCACCATTCAAAGCACAAAACATGTCTAATTTTTCATATGTTGGAAAAAACTTTGAAATCTCTCGAGCACAAGCAATACAAGCCGTTGCAGCACGAACCGAGATAACACCATTACAAAATCCAATTTTGCTAAAACCTTTAGGAAATTATCATAGTTCCGTATTTGTTAATGGAAAATTCTTCAAAAAAATGCATGCTAGTAATTATTATGAGAATTTTGTGTTAAAAGATGGTCTTAAGACTTCTATTGATTCATTTAAGCAACTTTCAGAATCTCACGAAATTATATTTCTTGAAGGTGCTGGGTCTCCAGCTGAAATTAATTTACAGAAATATGATATCACCAATATGAAAATCGCTAAAAAAACAAAATCACCAGTATTACTTGTCACTGATATTGAAAGAGGTGGTGCATTTGCAAGTATTGTAGGAACAATGGAATTGATTGAAAAAAAATACATTGAACTTGTCCAAGGATTCATTATAAACAAATTTCGGGGAGACATTGAAATTTTAAAACCTGGTTATAGGAAACTACAACAAAAAACTGGCTTGCCTGTATTTGGTACAATCCCAATGACTAATTTTGAAATTCCAGATGAAGATTCTATTGGTAATTCTCCTAAAACTTTGAATTGGAATGCTTCAAATTTAAAAAAATTAGATAAGGAGATAAACAAAATCTCTAAAGTTGTAAAGTCAAGTCTTAATATTCGTAAAGTGGAGAAACTTTTGAAATGATCTTGGAATCAATCACCATTATTGGTTTTGCTATAATGCTAGATCTTATTTTTGGAGATCCAAAAAATCGTTATCATCCTACTGCTTGGATTGGAAATTTTATTGGTAATCTTGTTCCACTATTCAAAAACGAAAATGTAAACTTGGAAAAATTTGGTGGTATACTTATTGTTTTAATTTCAACTGCTGTGGTTGGTATATTATTGATAGCACTAAATCTAAAACTTGATTCAATAATTGGAAACGAATTTGTTAACATAATAGTGATAATTGTGGTTAGTGCAATTTTGCTAAAGACTACAATGGCAATTAGGGGTATGGAAAAACATGCGTTAGCAGTTACTAACGCATTAGAAAATAATGATATTGATGAGGCAAGGGTAAATTTAGCCATGATTACAAAACGTAAAACAAAAAATTTAGATAAAAATCATATTTTATCTGGAGTTCTAGAAAGCATCAGTGAAAATACAGTTGATGGTATTACAGGTCCGATGTTTTATTTTGCATTATTTGGTCTTCCAGGTGCATTTGTTTATCGTGTAATCAATACAATTGATTCAATGATTGGTTACAAAACTGAAATGTTCAAAAATCTAGGTTGGTTTGGCGCAAATTGCGATAATATCTTAAATTACATTCCCTCAAGATTGACTGCTATGACGATGGTGTTAGGTGCAATGTTGTTAAGACATGATTGGAAAAATTGTTATGAAATTTTTAAGCGTGATGGTAAAAAAACTGATAGTCCAAATGCAGGATATCCAATGGCTGCTTTAGCTGGTGCATTAGGAACAAAACTTGAAAAGATTGAACATTATTCATTGGGAACTGATATTCAAGAAATTACTTCTAAAAAAGTTAAAGATGCAATTGCTTTGATGAAGATAACATCATTACTTTTCTATGGCACTGTATCTATTCCTATAATTTTGTTTATTTCATTTGTGGGGTCGATTTTAATTGCTTAAACAAATTTGTTCTGTTTTTTCATTTTTGACGATTATCCCTACATCAAATTCTGATCTTAATTCTATCGCCAAAAACATGTATCTCTTTCCAATTGTTGGAATTGTAATTGGACTTATTATTGGAACTTTGGGTTATGGACTATCGCTTTATCTTGAACCACTTGTTGTATCTTTAGTTGTAGTTGCATCACTTGCAGTGATAACTGGAATTCATCATACTGATGGTCTTGCTGATTTTGCAGATGGCTTGATGACTAGAGGTTCAAAAGAAAAAAAACGTAAGGCTATGAAGGATCTTTCTGTAGGATCAGCTGGAATATTTTCAATAGTCTTGTATGCGATAGGTGTAATCATTGCATTATCACTTAGCAATGGCATGGAATTATTCAAGATAATATTGCTCAGTGAAATTATGGCAAAATTTTCAATGGTTTTGATGGCTGGATTAGGAAATTCTGCTTCAGTAGGTTCAAACTCACCTTTCATGGACTCTATGAAAGACAAAAAGCGTCTACTGGTAGCTGGAATTATCACAATAATTCCATTCATTATTGTGGGTGAAATGAATGGATTCATAGTTTTTGCATCCGGAATTGTTGTTACAATGGTTTTAGTTGGTTTGTCTACTAGAAGTTTTGGAGGAATTACTGGTGATGTAATGGGTGCAAGTAATGAAATAACAAGACTCTCATCATTACTAATTTTTGTATCATTATGATTGGTCTTGTCATGGCTGGTGGAAAAGGAACGAGAATGCAAAGTGATGAAGAAAAATTATTACTTGAATACAAAAAACCACTTATTCTACATGTTATTGATGCATTAAAAAACTCAAATTGTTTCGAAAAAATTTTTGCTGCTACTAGCCCAAATTCCCCTCAAACTCGAAAGATTCTTGTTGATAAAGATGTAACAGTTATTGAAACTTTGGGAGAAAATTTTGTTACAGATCTAAATAATATTTTAAAAGATTTAGATGATTATGTGTTTGTCACTTCTGGTGATTTACCTCTTTTAGATAAAAATATAGTAAAACAGATAGTTGATACTGCAAACTCTGATAAAATATGGACAAGCATTATGACCACAAAATCTTTTCAATCATCTTTAGGTCTTAATCCAGAATGTATTATTTCATTTAATGACAAAGATCATGTTCATACAGGCATTTCTATTATTGATGCAAAAAAAATCAAAAATTTAGATATCGTTAAAGAAAGTTTTTTCATATTAAATGACAAACGAATTTGTATGAATGTTAATACAAAAACCGATTATGACTTACTCAGCACTTTCTAAAATTTTACCATTTATCTTAGCTTTTGAACCTGTTGATTTTGATAAAATATTTCCACATGAATTACAAATTACTTGCGTTGTACTATGTGAATACACAATTTGTTCTTCTTCACATTCATGGCATTTAACTTTGTTAAATTTGCTACTTGGTTCTGGAACCAAAACATGATCTTTTTTCATACTGCAATCAACTCAAACTTTCTAATTCTAATTCCTTTATTCATCATTTTCTTTTTACATGTGGTGCATGTTTCAATTAATACAACTTTTTTAGTAGTTTTAGCAGGTTTTGCAAGTTTTGGAAATTTTTGTCCACCATATCCCTTTTTCCTTAAAGCATGTCTTCTTTCACCTGCTGCGGAACCTCTTCTTTTTCCAGCTTTGTAAATTGAGACTTTCATTTTTTGATGACTTTTACATTTTGGGCAATATGATCTAGTCTCTTTTGGTAAATTCATAGTAATTTGGCTCGCTGACCGTAATTTAAACATCGCTTCAATGTATAATAATATCTGAGGTTATCTTGTGGTGTGCATTCTAAATTTTCATCAGTATTTTCTGAAATTAATTCTGTAGCTATTGGAGATAATCCTGCAGATCTAATTTTAGAGAATTGTTCTCTAATCAATGTCTATACAAATGAAATTCAAGAAAAAATTCAGATATCAATTAAAAATGATAGAATTGCATTTGTCGGTGTTGATGCATCTCATACTCGTGGTCCAAAAACCAAAGTTTTAGATGTAAAAAACAAGCATGTCTGTCCAAGTTTTGTTGATCCTCATATACACATTGATCATTTTTTGACTCCAGCAGAATTTGTAAAAAAATCATTACTATGTGGAGTAACTTCACTTTTTCCAGACTCTATTGATATTGTGAGTGTATGTGGTTATCGTGGATTTAAGGAATTTTTACGGCAAACCGAAAATCTTCCAATGAGATTCTTTCATACAATACCTGGAGGTTTACCTGTTGATCGAAAATTCAGTCATGGAAAAACTCTTAGTATTGAAGAGGAAAAAGATGCAATTGATTTACGTTCTGTTGTTGGATTAGGTGAAGTTTTTTCTTGGACTAAGGTAACCAAGCGAGATCCTAAAACCATAAAATCATTAAAGCGAATGCATGAGAATAATTGTATAATTAATGGTCACACTGCTGGAGCAAGTGGTAAAAAATTAAATTCTTATGTTTCGTCTGGTATTTTCTCCTGTCATGAACCGATAAATTTTGATCAAGTGCTAGAGAGATTACGTCTTGGAATGTGGATAATGATTCGAGAAGGATCAATTCGTAGAGACCTGAAAGAAATTATTCCACTGGTGTTATCTCATGGAACATACAAAAATAGATTGATGTTCTGTTCAGATGGATTAGATCCATTTGACATATCAAATATTGGTCATATTGATCATTGTGTTAGGGAGTCAATTAAACTTGGAATGAATCCAATTGACGCCATTTCAATGGCTTCAAAAAATTGTTTTGATTATTATAAAATGGGAAATGAATTTGGTGGAATTGGTCCTGGAAAAATTGCTGACATATTAATTCTAGATAATTATAAAAAAATAAAAATTAACAAAGTAATCTTAGGTGGAAAAATTGTTGTTTCTAATGGAAAAATTCTACAAACAATTCACACTTCTAAATTACCAACTTGGATACAAAAAACTGTTAAATTACCAAAATTGGAATCAAAAAATTTCCATATTACATCAAAAAATAATGCCGAAACTGTTAATGTAATCTCCATGAAAACTGAAATTGTTACAAAAAAGACTACAACTGATTTGGATGTTAAAAATTTTAATATTTTATCATCACATGATAAAGATATTTGGAAGGTAGCTGCAATGGATAGAACGTTTGGTAGTAAAACTCATGCTGTTGGATTTTTAGAAAATTTTGGTGCTGATGTAGGTGCATTTGCATCTACGTGGAGTTTTCATGAAAATGATATGATTGTTATTGGTTCAAATGAAAAAGACATGGCTGATGCAGCAAACAAACTCATTAAATCACAAGGTGGAATAATTGTTGTAAAAAATGGAAAAACATTAGCATCATTACCATTTCAAATGGGTGGAATAATATCCACTGATAAAATTGATAAAGTAACAAGAAACTTTACAAAAATTAATGATGTTTTATTAGATTCTGGCTGTAAATTTAAGAAACCACATCTAATTCCTCTATTCTTGCCTTTTTTGGCATTACCTGATATCCGAATATTGTATAGTGGAGTTGTAGATGTAAAAGCAAGAAAATTCATACCAACGATCCAAACTACAGTATAAAAAGGGGATTTAACGAAAATATTTCGTGGCTTCAATACAACAAACACCAAATGGACCTGTTTTAGTCCTAAAAGAAAGTGCCTTACAAGAAAAAGGTAGAGATGCTCAAAGAAATAATATCATGGCCGCAAAAATGGTTTGTGATATTGTAAAATCAAGTTTAGGTCCACGCGGTTTAGATAAAATGCTAGTCGATTCTTTAGGTGATGTAACAATTACAAATGATGGTGCTACCATTCTAAAAGAAATTGATGCTCAACATCCAGCAGCTAAAATGATGATTGAAATTTCCAAAACAATTGATACTGAAGTTGGAGATGGAACAACCTCATCTGTTATTTTTGCTGGAACATTATTGGCAAAAGCAGAAGAATTACTCAAAAAAGATGTACACTCATCAGTCATTATAGAAGGTTTTCAAGCAGCATCTGAAAAAGCATTAGAAATATTATCTGAAATTTCAAAAAAAGTGAGTCCTGATGATAGAGAAACATTGTTAAAAATTTCAAGTACAAGTATGGAATCAAAATTAATCTCTGAAGATAGTGGATCTCTTTCAAAAATTGTTGTTGATTCAATTATGAGTATTGCAGAAACTAGTGATAAGAAATCTTCTGTAGATCTCGATAACCTAAAAGTTGAGAAAAAGGCAGGTGGTTCAATTCAAGATACTTCATTGATTAAAGGAATTGTTTTAGATAAAGAAGTAGTTCATTCTGGAATGCCAACAAAAATCCAACAAGCAAAAATTGCTTTACTTAACACTGCAATGGAAATTGAAAAAACTGAGATGAGTGCAGAAATTAGAATTAATGATCCAACACAAATGCAAATGTTTCTTGAAGAGGAAAATAGAATGATCAAAACTATGGTAGATAAAATACATGCAATTGGCGCAAATGTTGTAGTTTGTCAAAAAGGAATTGATGATATGGCTCAACACTTTTTGTCAAAACATGGAATCTTAGCAGTAAGACGTGTAAAAGAAAGTGATATGACTAAACTTGCAAAGGCAACTGGTGGACGTATTACATCAAATATTGAAGATATTTCTGAAAAGGATTTAGGTGCAGCAAATTTAGTTCAACAAAAGAAAGTTGAATCTGATAAATGGGTTTTCGTTGAAGGTTGTGAAAATCCACAATCTGTAACATTATTGATACGTGGTGGTTCACAACGTGTAGTTGATGAAGTTGACCGTTCTATTCATGATGCTTTAATGGTTGTAAAAGATGTAATTGAAAAACCAGAAATAGTTGCAGGTGGTGGTGCACCTGAAGCAGTATTAGCATCATTTTTGAGAGATTGGTCAGAAAGATTTGAAGGACGACAACAGTTAGCTATTAACAAATTTGCTGAAGCACTAGAAGTTATTCCACTAACTATTGCTGAAAATGCAGGTATGGATCCAATTGATACTATGGTCCAATTACGTGCAAAACAAAGTGAAGGTAAAAAATGGACAGGAATAGATGCAAAAGAGGGAAAAGTATCTGATATGCTCTCTAAAAATATCGTTGAACCAGTTGTAGTAAAAGAACAGATTATCAAATCTGCTACAGAAGCCGCATGCATGATTCTTAGAATCGATGATGTAATTGCAATTTCTGGTGGTTCTGGTGGCGGTATGCCTGGAATGGGTTAAATTTTTCAAAAAGCGGTTCTTAACAAAAAAAATCCTACACACAAAATAACATTTCTTGTAATGGTTGGCTATGACGACAAAAATTTTGTAGGTTGTTTTTTGAACCGCTTTTCATGAATAACATAATTAATTTTTAGATATAAAATCCACTGAGAACTTATCTATTGTTCATTTTCTTCACATTACATGAATAAAATCGGAATTGATCTAGGTGGAACAAAAATTGAAGGAATACTCGTTGATGAAGCATATCAAACAATTCAAAGAACACGTATTCCGACAAATCAAGAGAATGGCTATGATCATATCTTAAAATCAATTAAAAGACTAATTCATGAACTTATCCAAGAATCTAATGAAAAAATATCCATTGGAATATGTACTCCTGGAGCATTATCTGCTAATTCAGGTTTAATAAAAAATAGTAATACCCAGTGTTTAATTGGTCATGATCTCAAAAATGACTTGCAAAACATATTGAATCAAAATATATCCATTGAAAATGATGCTAATTGTTTTGCTTTAGCAGAAGCAACACTTGGTGCAGGTAAAAACTCAAATATAGTATTTGGTGTAATTATGGGAACTGGAGTTGGAGGTGGAATAATTATTGATGGAAAAATTCATCATGGACGAACAAATATTGCTGGAGAATGGGGACATCACTGTCTTCATAATGATGGAAATATTTGTTATTGTGGAAAAAATGGATGTGTTGAAACATACATCAGTGGTCCTGCACTAGAAAAAAAGTGGTTACAATTATCTAATTTAACTCAAAATTTACCCGAAATAATACAAAATTTAGATAATCCACACTTTCTTAATTGGAAAAAAATATTCTTAGATAATTTTGGAGCAGCATTAGCAAATGTTATTGATATTTTAGATCCAGACATGATTATTCTTGGTGGTGGTGTATCAAACATTGATTTCTTATACGATGAAGGAAAAAATTTTGTTTATGAAAAAGTATTCAGTGATATAATTACTACCCCGATTGTAAAAAATCAACTTGGTGATTCAGCAGGTGTATTTGGTGCTTGTATTTGTAGTTGAAAAAAATAAACAGTGATCATTTATTATGCTATTAATTAATTATCTAAGAATATGGTAGAAATTCTTATAAATTTATTTCAAAGATGGAGATTATTATGATATTTAACACAATTAAAGAAATTTTTGAATTGTTTATTCATAGACGAAAATTCTACATGTTTCCAATCATTATTTTATTAATTGCATTAATGGGTGTTACAACTTTATCACAATCAGGCTTGATTGCTTTCATATATCCTATATAGAAATGCAATTATCTTCTCCACGTTTTAAATCAATTGCAGTAACTGCAGGATTAACTTTTTGGTTTTTCATTATAACTTCTACTACAGGGTATTTTTCATATGAATCACTGCTGATTTTTTCAATTTCCATCTTAACTATAACACAAATTTTTGCATACAAAGTTTCAAAAGGTTTAGATAAATTTGCAATTTTTAACACAACGGTCTTCTTAGGTTTATTGTTTATTTGCATAATATCGATTTATGGAATTTTATTCAAATTATTACGTATAGATTTATTGAGATTAAAAAAGAATAACGAAACATATTGGTTAGACGTTGAAGAGTCAAATTCAGAAAGGATTGTGAAACAATACTGATGTTTAGTTTAGGTATATCTTGCTATTATCATGATTCTGCAGCTGCATTGCTTAAAGATGGACATGTAATTGCTGCCGTTGAAGAAGAACGATTTTCAAGAAAAAAGTTTGATGACGATTTTCCAAAAATGGCTATCGAATGGTGTCTAAAAGAAGCGAATATCTTGCCTGAACAGATTGATTCTGTTGCTTTTTATGATAAACCTGTTCTAAAATTTGAGCGTCTCTTAGATAATTATATTGCCGTTGCTCCTAGAGGACTGTACAGTTTTTTGAATACTATTCCAAAATGGTTGCATAAACGATTATGGATCAAAAATGATATTAAAAAAAGTTTGAAAGGTTTTCATGGAGATATAATATTTCCCGAACATCATTTATCGCATGCTGCTCACAGTTATTTTACATCTCCTTTTGAAGAGTCTGCAATTTTAACAACTGACGGTGTAGGCGAATGGTCAACCACCTCTATCGGTGTAGGTGAGGATAACTCGGTGAAATTATTACAAGATATTAGATGGCCACATTCACTTGGGTTATTCTATTCTGCATTTACATATTTTCTAGGATTTCAAGTAAATGAAGGAGAATACAAATTAATGGGATTGGCATCATTTGGAAAACCAAAATACTATGATCTAATCTGGGATAATCTCATTGATGTAAAAAATGATGGCAGTATACATCTCAATATGGAATATTTTGCATTCACATACGACAAAGTGATGACAAATTCCAAATTTTCAGAGTTATTTGGAATTAAACGAAGAAATGAAAATGAAGAAACAAAACAAATTCATTTTGATATTGGAGCAAGTGCTCAAAAAGTTCTTGAAGATATTTTATTAAAAATGGTAGAACATGTTTACAAAAAAACTCAGAGTAAAAATCTATGTCTTGGCGGGGGTGTTGCATTAAATGGTGTTGCAAATTATAGAATCTTAAAAGAAAGTTCATTTGAGAATGTGCATATTCCTCCATCACCGGGGGATGCAGGAAGTGCAGTGGGGTGTGCACAATATCTCTATTTCACTCATAAGAAACAAAAAAGAATAATACAGGATAATACAAATTCTATAATAGAAAATATTTACGTTGGACCTTCATACTCTAGTGATGAAATTAAACAATTCCTTGATACTAATGAAATTGAATATGAAAAATTAGATGATGTTACTCTAATAGAAAAATGTGCAAAATTAATTTCAGAAGGAAATGTTGTAGGATGGTATCAAGGGAAAATGGAATGGGGTCCTAGAGCTCTAGGTAATCGAAGTATTTTGGCAGATCCACGTAGAAAAGAAATGAAAGACATACTAAATGAAAAAATTAAACATAGGGAATCTTTTAGACCTTTTGCACCTTCAATTTTAGAAGAATATTATTCCGAATATTTTGATATAGATATTCCTAGCCCATACATGCTTATGGTTGCACCTGTGAAAAAACCTGATAAAATACCTGCTGTCACTCATGTTGATGGAACCGGCAGAGTCCAAACAGTTTCAAAAAATTCAAATCCTCTATATCATAAACTAATTTCCCAATTTTATGAATTAACCGGCGTTCCTGTAATAATTAATACATCAATGAATGTTAGAGGAGAGCCTATAGTGAATACTCCTGAGCAGGCGTACAATATGCTATCTAAAACAGACATGGATTATCTATTCATGAAAAATTTTATGGTGAAACGATAATGTCAGTCCAAGTTTCATACAAAAAACAATCACTTTTAGGAATAATTCTATTACTAATTTTATTTCTAGCCGTTGAGGCAGCAGCAAATGTCTGGTGGGTTACGCAAGTTAACTGTGAATTTGAAGAAAATGAAATTTTTATGAATATGGATGAAGAAAAAAGACGTCAGTTATGCGTTGATCTGTATGAAGTTAAAACCTTGGGAGATGAGTTAATTCCTAATCAGCAAAATAAATCAATTACCATAAACAGTTTAGGATTTAGAGGCGAGGAATTTTCACCAGAAAAATTAGACGATGTTTATAGAATTTTCATGTTAGGAGGTTCCACAATGTTTGGTCATGGTGCTACCTCAGATCAAACAACAATTCCAGGTTATGTACAAGAATTTTTTCAAAATTATGATGATGAATTTAAAATTGAAATAATAAATGCAGGAATACAAGGTGCTGATTCATACGCTGAAACAAAAATGCTTGAAAGAAAATTATTGACTTATTCTCCAGATATGATAATAGTATATGATGGGTGGAATGATTTACGTGCAGATAACACAGCAGAATCTCTACATAATAACTGGAATCTAATGTGTGAATTAGGGCAAAAAAATAATTTTGATGTTATAATTGCATTACAACCAATTGCAGGATTTGGAAATAAAATACTAACAAAGCAGGAAACAGAATATTCTACTTTAGGCACAAACTATAATGATATCCCTCTAATGAACTCCTTATCTGAATATGAAAAGTATACTTCAAACCTTGATGATCTAGAAAACTGTACCTCGAGTATTAATTTAAGAACAATCTTTGATAATGAATCTGCACCTATCTATTGGGATCAAGGACATGTCTCTGATAAGGGAAACAATATTGTTGCTAAAGCATTATACAATGAAATTTTAGAATTTTTCCCAAAAGATCTTGTATCCAAAATTCCAACTACATATGGTACTGACGAAATAAACGAAAACAAATTTGAAGATCAGATCCGTTTTCTTTTATCAAATTATAAGACATCATTGATGATTAGTAGTATTTTTTCATTTGAACTTTTTTCTGAGAAACATGTTGCTGATATCAAAGAAACTGTAGTTCCTCCAGTTGTTGACATTAAGGAAAGAATTTTTGAGACACAATCACAAATTTATGATGATCATAAAATACACATAGAGATTGAAGTTTTAGATAATCAAAATGAGTACCAAAAACAATTAAAGATTGAAACAATTAATGAAACTAATAATTCTGTTATTCCAAATGTCACATATTTCTTAAAAATATTGAAAAATGATGAAATCATTTTAAGTGATTTTTTCTATGTTGAAGAAGAAGTGTTTACGCTAAATATAATTACAGATAATTCTGATTCCCTCATAGTTTCTGGTGAAAGACAATATGATCATAATGCCTTTATTGCATCTGTTGTTCCACCACTAGAAATTTCTGGTCCTATTTTACAAAAAGATGTCAATTATGACTTTATTATTGAATTAAGAACTATTTACGATAAATCAAATTGGGTATTCTCATTGGACAATTTTCATATTAAAATCAAAATTTAATTCATATTAATTACATATTTCATGATTTATGCAATTCAAATTAGCACCTTCTAAATTAGCACCTTCTAAATTAGCACCTTCTAAATTAGCACCTTCTAAATTAACTTCTCTCATGTCTGCATCACTAAAATTAACTTCTCTCAAATCTGCATTTACAAAATTAGTATACCACAAAGAAGCATTCTGAAAATCAGCATTTTTTAACTTAGCATCACTAAAATTATTATAAACAATTAATGAAATATGAACATCATTTCCATTTTTCTCCATAGCTACTATATGTAAAATTAAATTTTCTAATCCAGACATTAATTCTTTTTGTAATTCTACATGAGATAAATCAAAAAGCCACAAACTATCTTCATACACAACTAGTTTTAATTGACCTGAAATATCAGCATTTTTAAAGTTAGCATCATGCAATATTGTTTCCCAAAAAATACTTCCTCCTATTTTCCTATTTGAAAAATCTACATCTCTTAAATCAGACTTGTAAAAATTATTATTCTTTAACTCTTTTGGAAATTCAATTTCATGTAAATTTGAATATGTAAATGCTGTTCCTTCAATTATTGCATCTTTCAAACTTTTATTTTTAATTTTAGTGAAATCTACATCATTAAATACAACTTCATACAAATTAGTACTTTCAAAATTACTGTTTTTAATTTTAATACTATTAAATTGTGTACCAAATACAGTGAGTTTTGAAAAATCTATTTCATTGAATACAGTATTGTTAAATTCTTTTTTATTTAACCCATTAATTGAAAATTTTGTATTTGTGAGATTAGTTCCATCAAATAAAGTATTTTCTATATTTTTATTTGATAAATCTTGATTAGAAAGATTAGCAAATGAAAAATCCAATTCAGATATATCTAAATCTGAAATCACTGCGTTAGAAATATCTGCAAATCTATAATTCAATTTTGATATTGAATCATTTGATAAATCTTGATTTTCAAAATTTGCATCTACAATTTTAGCATTTTTCAAATTGGCATTTTTCAGTTTAGTATTTTTAAGATTGGCATTTCTTAAATCAGCACCTTCTAAATCAGCACCTTCTAAATCAGTATTTTCAAGATTTGTTCCAAAAAATATGGCACCTTTCAAATCTAAATTCTTCATTGATCTATTTGATAAATCAGCATTTACAGCATAAATTTTGGTTTCTAATGACTCTGAATATTTCTTATAATCCATTGGTTGTATCTCAATTGATGAAAACTCTTGTTCTGAACTAAATTCTATAATTTGATTAAACATATGTTCTGAAATTATTTCATTTCCTAATCCATTTGGGTGTGTTGTATCCATGAAAATTGCTGCTGGTATGTAATCAAAAATTCCTCGTAAATCTCCAACATTTGTACATTGATTTAATTTTGAAAAATGATTTGGGTATTCATCTATTTTTTCAAAAGTTTCTAATGTATTAATTTTTTGCAAATTTTTATTTGTATAAGTTAAAAAATTAATAAATTCCTGATCACTAGGAATTCTTTGTGATATATTTGCTGTTGGTTGAACTGCAATAATAACATCAAATCCATTTTCATTTCCTAAATCACAAACCTCTTTCCAATTATTAATTGTCTCTAAAACATTCTGTCCATCAATAATTCTACTATCGTTCACTCCATCATACATTAAAATTAAATCCGGCTCAAATCTTACAATTTTATTTTCTATCATTTTCTTTTCCACATTTGAATTAGCTCCTTGAATTCCTGCATTAATTACCTCTACATTCTTACCAATATTCAATTCATCGAATTTATTTTGTAGGTATGCGGGCCACGTTTCATTGTCATTTATTCCCGTCCCATATGTTGTAGAACCTCCTACAGCAAATATTCTATATGTGTTTTGAGATTTTTTTTCTAAAATTTCATTTCCTCTAAAGCCATGACTGTTCAAATTCTCAATACAATTGTCACATTTTGATACTGTATTATTTACATATTCAGTATCAAAATTTAAAAAATCTGAATTTGTAAGAATTCGTGCAGAAACCCATCCTGCATTATTTAAGAGCCAATCTGGAACCTCTGATTTCTCTGAACTAATAATATATTCTGTTTGCTTTGAATTTTTTAACATTGTAAAAAATTCATCATCATCAATTTTTTCATTTATCCAGAGATTTGCAATCTGTTCTGGTGTGTAATTTGATTTTACAGAGATTATTCCAGTTTTAATCAAATATTCAATTCCATTAATGAATGCCAAGTCAGGTATCTCGTCATCTGCCCACCATCCTGCAGTATTTTTCACCCAATCTGGGACTCCTTCACCTGATTTTGAATTATTTGATGTTAACACATCGATTATTCCATCTTTAATCAAAAACTCAATTGCATTAACAAACTCAGTCTCAGAAATAGCATCAGTTGCCCACCATCCTGCTGTATTTTTCACCCAATCTGGGACATTTTCTGCATAAGCAAGATTTGGAACGAATAATAATAATGATGATATGAATATAGAAATAATAATTTTATTATTAATTACATATTTCATGATTAATACAATTCAAATTAGCCCCTTCTAAATTAGCCCCTTCTAAATTAGCCCCTTCTAAATTAGCCCCTTCTAAATTAGCCCCTTCTAAATTAGAATCTTTAAGATATACTTGTATCATATCTGCACCACTAAAATTGGCATTTCTCAAATCTGCATTGAAAAAACTCGCATAAAATAATAATGAATTTTTAAAATTTGCAT
>Ga0209501_10001124_pt1 | contig 30205 bp, 34 predicted proteins | sample ArcticOcean_MG_C_4_FD_187434 | JGI IMG/M metagenome (GOLD analysis project Ga0209501, IMG submission 187434) | Marine microbial communities from western Arctic Ocean - ArcticOcean_MG_CB4_134 (SPAdes) (version 2) | ecosystem: Environmental > Aquatic > Marine > Oceanic | place: Arctic Ocean...
TTAAATTTTATTTTACCTTGCTTAGGTTCGTTTTTATCTTCTAATAGTTGAACAATATCTTTATGTTTAAGACTTTCTAAATTAATGGCACCAATAGTACCACTATCAACACCTAACCAATCTAATAATTTTCTTGCACGAAAACCTAAAGTTCGGCCCAATTTAAAACTAGCCTTATAACCACAATTAAAACAATGATAACTCCAATTATGTCCATCAACCTTAATACCACCACGTGATCTTTTATCTTTGGTTTCTCCATTATATGTGCAACATACCGCATTAAAGCTAATCCAGCCACTCGGAGACGTTTTTTTACGTGCAGGTAATATAGTCAAGATGTCAAACATTATGTAAGTATAGCAAATTCTATTTCATTAATCAAGTATTTTGAAATTTTTAAGTGTCCTTTTTCGTTTGGATGACCACCAGGAGCCTTTGGTACTTTTGCAATGCCTTGTATATTTTTATTTGGGCATAATAATGTAGGTACTTCTATATTAGCCGGTGGTGCAAATATATTAAATTGATAAAGATTTAAACTATGCGTAGTAGCAATACCATTAAAAAAATATAATGTTTGTTGATAATTTAATTTACTAACTTCATTACATTGACTTAATGTTATATATTTTTTACTAAAATCGCTCCATTCTTCTGGTACAATACTAGAACCAAAATCTACCCAACTACTATGAATATATCTATTCCATTTCGGATCTTTTCCTTGTACAACATGATCGGGATTATACCAACTTTCACGATCACTACTAGTTAGACCAATTAAAATTAAACTATCAGTTTGAAATTTACCATTCTCTAACCACCAAAGAAAACTCCAAATAGTAGATCGCAAACTAGCACCTGGGTGGCCAAAATTTTCTAAAGGTACATTATAATTGTCAGCGATAATTCCAGAAAAACAATTTTTTAATCTATAAGAATCATTTTGAAAGTTGTGTGTGGTAACATCTGGAAGAACTTTTTTTAGATCGGGGTTTATTAATTCATCACCATAGACCCAACTATCACCAAAAGATACTACTTGTTTTATCGAACGCATTTACCTAACTGTAAGACTAGTAATACTTCCTGATGTTTTTTCGATGTATACTTTTAATTTTGGATGGTATCCAGAAATATTAATAGACCCGGTTGTACTTGATGCTGTTAATGCAACTGCGGTTGCCGCAGTATACCATTGTCCTGAATCATCAACAGCCCCTTGTACTGTAAGATTTCCTGTAAAAGCACTCGGAACATATTGTAATGTTTGTAAATCGCCATCGGCTTCCCAAGTACTAGAGCTAAAAGTAAGAGAATTAGCAACACCAGTGGGTATTGTAACAGATTCGCTTTCCGTGTGTTTTGGCATTAAAGAATCTTGAATTTCTATTACACCACGTCCACTATTATTATCATCAACAAAAGCTAAATCGTATTGACTACTACTTGTTGTAAGTTTTTCTATAGAATAACTTGCACGTTGGACATCTATTGTATTTAAGTCTTGTTCTGTAATAGTTACTTTAGCTTTACCATTAGTTGCTTCTGTTGCTACCATGGTTTTTTCTAATAGTAAATTTTCGCCTTCGCTGTCAATTAATCGCCATGTAAATGTTGCTGAACTAATATCGACCTTCTTTTGGTCTTGATTAATAAATGTAAAATTAAGGACATTATCTGTACCTTTTGATATTTTTAAATTCTTTGAATACACTGGTTGCCACCTCACTGTTGCTGTGTCACTACTAGTATCATTTAATAATACCGTTTGTGTCTGATCATATAAATATATTTGCGTTGAAAACATAATTGTATTTATATGGCTAATGACTTCTTTTATCAATTATCTGAAAAGTACCCGTTTGTAACGGTGTGCATGTATGCCAATGTCGAATATGTTGGAATAATTCAGAACCAGGATGCTATCGTAACCACGTTTTACGATTATGGGCGTATCATTGACCCTATACTCAAACGTCGCTTTGTTGAATTAGCTAATGTTTGGTGGTGGGAATCTAATAGATCTATACCAATCAATATATTTTTACGTGATGAATGGGTTAAATTTAAACCATATCTACAAACATTTATTAATAAAGATTTAGAAATATTATATGGTCCTTGCACTAGTTTATCCGAGTTAACTAAAAAACGCACCAAACGCAAATCTATCACACTTGTCCGCCGAGTTGACTAAGATATTTTCTTAATTTTATTTCTGTAGTTTGAGGATATTCATCATATAATTTCCAAAATCTTTCCTGATTTTCTCTACATATTGGATTAACATTTTTTAAAAAATTTACCAAATTACGATCATAAACTAACCTATCAATTTCTCTGACTACTGCCGAAGTACGCGATTTCCAATCATTATGTATAGAAAAAACTTCATCTATATACGGTTCAAATGTTTGGAATATTTTCCGAAGATCAGGATAATAATTTTTACTAGCTAATATCATAAATGGATGACCCATAATTATAGGTTTATATACTTTTTCTGTAAAAAAACTATATCTATGTTTTATTGTTGATTCTGCGATTACACTAAAATATGTATTATCATATTGTTTAGGTACAGCGGGTCCGGCTAACCATTGATCCCATTCCATTAATCTTAATGATATATTTTCACTACTATTAAGTTCTGGCATATCAAATTCTTTAGGAAGTCGTACTATTTCGCCAGTCTCAGAATTATTTAATAAAAGATTGGACCATAAGGCATTATCTAATAAATTAAAAGAGTCTAAATATTCTAGTAACTTTGTTCTATGTGGTCTTGGTCTATTATTTAGACAAAGAAATGTATAAGGTTTTTCAGTAATTTTTATTTTATAATCTCTATTATGTAAATTTGCTTGACCAGTTTTATATAAGAAATAATTGATATTAAGAGCAGTACATTGTTCGGGGGCCTCACCAGAACAAATTACAGGGCAATCGCCTCTTAATACTGATTTTAAAAATCCAAAATCATATAATAATCTAATTAACGTGCTAGATCCTTCATAAAGATTTTCCAAGACCATTTCAAATTTAACATTTTTCATATCATGCCGATCTAGAGGACTGGTATACCCAATCGGAGTTATAACTAAAGCATCCTCTGGAAGGTCCTTGAATTCTTCAGAGGTATACGTTTTGGCGTCTTTAAGGAATTCCCTTAATAAACTTTTATTATGTAGATAAACTTTCTTTTTCATTAATAAGATTCATATGTAAGGCAACTAATACTGCGTAACTAATTGAATGACTTTTCTTAAAATAATAAGATTCGTCATCTGGTATGCTCCAAATATCGTCGGCAATTTTGCCCCATTTTTGGCCTAATAAATGTCGTTTACCGGGGCGAATTACTGCTAAAAACATTGCCATTCTTGTAATGCTATTAACTTCCATATTTTTAATAAGATTATAATGATTACTAATATGTATAATTTTCTCAACAAATTCTTTTTCTTTTAAACGTTCCCACGGCGGCTCTTGCTCTAATATTTTTTGATAATGTTCTTCATCTTTTATTAATTTATAAACATTAACATTTAAAAAATCTAATTTAAAATAACCACGTTCTTCTGCAGATTTATAATCTATACTAGCACAATCATTAATAGGGTCGTATGGTATAGCGGTAACATATATACCACTATTATGCTTACGTACCTCATTATCTTTTATTTGCATTGCCGGAACACAATCTATTAATTTTAATATTTTCTCTCTGTCTGCAAAATCTATATCAATATCTGTTTTCTTCATATATTTTACCACCCAGCTTGTCGACACATTTCTTTAACATATTCTGCATCGCCAGGATAATCTCCGAATATTTTCTGCCAATGATCTGGATTAATATAATCAAATATAATAGCCAACTGTTCTGAATTTAAACTTTCTAAAAATTCATGTCCACTATCTGAATTAAATACTACCCAACCACTTATCTGACCTGATTGTATTAAATGACATATTTGATTTGGGTTACCAAATCTTAAAAAATGTTCACTTGGATTTCCTGTTTGCTTTGCCCACTCAATACTATTTTGTAATGCTCTTGTTAATGCATCAGAACTATTTTCTCTAAACAAATATTCATGTAAAAATTCTTCGTATAAATTATCGTGATGCCAATGATCAATTTTCTTGTTATTTTTTAATAACCATTCGGTATATCTTGTTATATTAATTACTTTTGAATTTACACAATAATTTCCATACTTAACAAATGCTTTATAATATGCTGATGTTGCAAAATCATCAAATGTTTTAGTCTTGGCACTACCCTGCGTTACTTCGTAAAATTTAAGGTAATTTTGAAATCCAATACGATTTCCGGGGTCATTTTTATGTTGGAATCTTTTTTTCTGTTCACAAACATGTACGTCAAGGGTGCTTTCACGTGCAAATTCACGCTCACAATATTTACACTTATAGGTCTGTTTTAATTTGTTTATCGTTCCAGCCATGCTCTTTTGCCAATTGTTTAAGTTCTTTCTTGTCGTTTAGAGTAATTATCATTTCGAGCTCATCTTCTTTGAGATTAGGCCAAATTTCTCTAACAAATTTTATTAACTTATTAGTACTAGCACCAACTTTCTTCTTTGCAGGTAACCAATAATGATATTTATTACCCATGCCCGGACTAACCGATGTACACATTAACCATTGTAACTTAGGATGCCTATTAAGATCAAAAAAATGTTTATTCACTCGTTGATTTGTAGCCATTAAATAATAAGACTGTAATGTAATATCACCAGTTACTGATGCCCCATAACGTAACATTAAGTACGTAGAAAACTTTTTAAGTTGCTCATCGGTAAACTTATCATAATACGCTCGATCTTTACGATCAAATGCAGCCATTTCGTTACTAATATGTAATGGGTCTTGGTTCTTACTCAACCCGGTGTTGCCTTTTCATATTCTATTACTTCACAATTCCTACTAATATCTCTTACAAAATAAACACATGGTGGTTCCTTTTCATCGTTTATTGGTACACATAACAGTTGACCATTTTTTAATTTAGGGGCATACCAAGATACATCATGATAAACATTTATTATTTCGATATCACAAAATTCTGGTCTAAACCCACTTATTGGATTATATTGAAATGCTTTAAAACCTCTATCATTAATAGCTGTTAAAGGTAATACTTCTAAATTGCCACAATCGGGTTCACCTATTAATATTTGCCAATCAATGGGCATTTTTAATATATGTGTACCAATACGTAATACTAATGCCGGACTATTAAAACTCTCTAAAAAAATAAGAGGTATAAAAAAATAATCAGGAATTATTGGATCTGAATTATCTAATATACTAAATCTTAAATCATCTATTTCTTCTGGTAACGTATCTAAATCATACGCCCTGTTATTTTCTAATGTTAATATTCTCATAATCGTACTATAACATCCTTAAGATAAAATGTAAAGTTTTATACTTGCCAATTTGTTTTTTCAACTGTAAATGGATACTCGGCATCTCTATAAAAATGCTTACGTTTTGTTATATGCCTTTTTGCAAATTTACATGTTGATGTTATATCCCAGATTTGAACAAAATCTTTATCTTCGGCTTTACGTATTCCACGGCCGATAGACTGAATAACCCTAACAAATGACTTACCGGGTTCAATAAGCACAAGATTAAAAATGCGAGGTATATTAATACCAACACTAGCAACACCATAGGTAGCAACAATAACCTTATCATCACTAATGGCAACGTCATCATACTGTTCTTTTCTTTCATTTGTTTTTGTTCCTCCACTTACAAATACTGCACCCTTGATTAATCCGGCTAATGTTTGACCGGGTTTTACCCTATCTATCAACACTAATGTATTACCTGCCTCTTTAATTTTCTCTATTAACCCTGCAATATATTCAATCCGGTCTTTTGTTTCTAATAGATATTTTAATTCCTCTTGATAACTTCTATGCTCTACATGATCAAGTAATTGTATTATATTAACATGACAGTTTGCTAATATACCCTGTTCTTGTAATTCGCTGGCACTAAGTCTGCCCAAAACATCTCCTAAACTACATTTAAGACTTATAAAATTATAATCTTCCTTGGGTACCGTACCAGTTAACCCCCAGCGTATGGGTATGTGACCCATAACCTGTGTTAATAAAGTTTTAAGTGCATCTGCTTTGACTGTATGAACTTCGTCCACCTGTACACAAACAACATCCTCAATAAATTCACCAATACTTATATCCACCTTTTTATTTTTTGTATTTTTTAATAAAACATTTAAACTTTGCCATGTGCAAATAGTATGAGTATATCCAAACTCTTTTCTATCGCCATAATAAACACCCACATCAAGTCCAAGGCTTATATAATCTTCTTCTGTTTGTGTAACTAATGATTTATTAGGTACAATTACAATGGTGCGACCATACTGTTCACATCTATGACTTAATACTGCTGTAACTAAAGTTTTGCCGGCGCCAGTAGCCACTTCTTGTATACATTGTGGATTTTCAAAAAACTTATTAATTATTTCAACTTGATAATCTCGTAGTATAATAGGGTCTCCAGCAACCGGGTGTCCTTTTGGCCATTTCATATTACTATAACTATCCATTGTTACTCTATCAAACTCAAATTGAGTTCTATACTTTCTTAAATCTTCTAATTCAATGTCATAGTTATAATCTTCTAGTGTAGAAACTATTTCGGGTAATAAATTGGTATAGGTACTTCCACCTAAATTAAAAAATGCTACTTTGCCATCCCAACGTCCTAATCGGACTGCTGGCATATATCGAGCATACGGTAATTCAAACTTAAATTGATTGGTTAATTTTTTACGAACATCAAGGGCTAAACCTTCGATCTTAATATTAACTTCGTCTTGAACTATTATTCTACATTTTGGCATAAGTTTATTATACTATATAATAAAGAAAAAGTATGCCACTTTGGTGACATACTCTTCCTGCTGGCAGAAAAATTAGGAGTAAAACTACCAGACTTTGAACTATCTCTTAACGCAGGTGGCAAGAGCCAATTGTTCCCAATTTGTTTCGGACACTTTAAACAAATCTGCAATTTTGAGTGCCATACGCAAACTAACTTCCTGTAACTTATCTTGATTGTCTTCCATAAAGTTAATAATCTGATTATGGTTCTCTGGTGTAAGATCTGGATAATTGGCAAATAATGCACCTGTTCCGGCAATTTGCTTAATACGTAATAATAACTCTCTATTTGTATCGAGTGTTAAATCTACATAATGACAACGACTACTAATCGCCGAAAGATGATCTTTAAGTTTTTTACTCTTAATATTGCTGAACTTAATATTAGTTATAAAAATGGCAGAGCCTTCGAAATAAAACATATCAGGCACACCTTCATTACGAAGTTTATAACTATCAGTATTCCAACAAATACGGCGTTTACGTTTACTATCTAGTGCCGCCTTTAATATATTAAGACTAAGTTCGTCTTGTAATACACTATCACAATCGTCAAATATTAATATATTATCCTTGTGGGCATAATGATAAAGTTTACAATAAAGACCTATTGCACTCATAGCACCTTTAACAATATCATAAGGCTTCGGTCTACTAGCTACAGTGTCTAGCAGACTAGCTCTTTCGAGTTGCTGTTCAACACCAAATGATTTTCCAACACCCGGAGGGCCTTGTACTATCATTGCTCTAATATCGCCACGAATTGCGGCCTTGGTCATATCGTCTAAGATTTGAAATCGGGTACTGATACGTTCTATTACTTCGGCATCAGTTTCTACGCCCTTTTTCTTAAATTTAATTGCCCGTGTCATAATACGCCTCCTTGTTGAATTTCCTGAACTGCCCAGGATTTAATTTCATCTAAGGAATAGCCGTATTTTTGATTGGCTTTATTTCTAATATAATTTGTACAAGAATCGATATCAGTAAATTGAACCATTAATTCCTGATTCTTATTTACGATACGATACAATGTTGTATTTTGTATTTCCACGATTTTCTCCTAGTTTTTCAAGATTACAAATACGATTATAGACGAACCTAACCGATTTGTCAACCTCTTTTTGGCTTTAAAAGTCTTTATAAATCAATGACTTACAAAGAATTTCAATGAAATCAATAACTTAAAAACTCATTGTCTAGCCATAAAAAAAGCCTGTTGATAACAGGCTTCTTTAAAATTTATTAAAAATTTGTGGTTATTCTGGAGTTGCACCAGCATTCCACTTTATAGTTGGTGGTGTTAACTCTTGAGTCATTGTTAATGTTGTACCGGCAAATACTGGTGGCCACTCACCGTCTGACAATGAATAATCTTCACCGTCAATTTGAACTGAGTCTCTCTTAGTGGCAACTTGAGTACTTCTCCAAAAGTTATCATCTTCACCAACATTCCAATAACCTGCAGTTGATCCAGCCCATAATATATAATAATTATCGGCATTTTTAGTTGCTAACATATTTTCATCAAGAATTGCATCACCATCTGGAGTTCTAGTACTATTACCAGCATTTAATCTAGTTAATATTGCTGAGTCTAATCCAGGAAGATTTGTTGCAATGTGTGCCTGTTCTTCTGCTGTTGGGATCTCATCAACGACCCAAACTTTCTCAGAATCTGAATAATTACCTGAAAAATGTGATGCAGACTTAAACCAACTTGTAGCAATAGTTACGTCGGGTTCTATTAAATTGCACCATATATATTGAAGAACTAAAACACCATCTACTGGTCCTGTAACTGCACAAGACCACGCTGTATCTCCGGTTGTTCCATCATCTAATTCAAAAGTAAATAATTCCGTTATATTATCAGCTGTTCCATCAAAAGCCGTATTGGCCGCGGTAACACTACCATTATATACTTCGGCACCGCCGATAGTTAATACTACATTTAATGCTTCAGTAGACGATCTTGCATCGCCCATCATTTTATATGTTCTATTTGCCATTTTTTCGTACTCCGGTTATTGTTATTTATCTCTAATACCAATGATCCTTTAATATTGATTTTTCTATTTGATGGGGCTTTGGATCACCATGAAAGACTACTATACTAGTATCAGGGCCAATTTCCACATCAATTTGCTGTTTTTTAGGATATTGCCGTGTTAAAAATTCCATGCCGCCATGCAGTACCTGCCAACGAAAACTACGAACTTTATTAACATCAAAATATCTAATCATTTTAGGGCTGGTAGTTTTTAAATACTCATATACATAATCTTGATCACCATGATATTTTTTCATCATATGTGTTTTATTATATGCAAACTTCTTCCACAAATCTATATGTTGAGTAGCATCAAAAACCATAACACTACTATTAATAACATATTTGTTTGGTCTCCACAAATATCTAAAATCACGAACAGCCCAAAATTGTTTCTCTATACTTAACTTACGCATCCAATCTAAACTACCAGTTATAATAACATCTAAATCAAAATAATAAAGTTTGCCTGCAAATTTACTAGTGTCAAACAGTTGAGTCTTATACCACCAACTTTGTTTGGGACCACATACACCAAGATCTGATAAATCATGCTTAATCATATGTCCTGGGACATTACGATCTGCTTCTGTCCATACATGGAAATTTATTGGAGTGTCAAAATTACGTCTAAGACTGCGTTCTAGAATTTCGACGTATTCAAATTTATAATAATCGCCATGTATTAAACAGGCACAATCTAAGACTTTCTTACCCAAGATATTCCTCTAATCGTTTATACCAATCACCATTTCTAATTTCTTCAACAGTATATTCAGTATGTGCTATTTGCAATAACCATTCTGTTTGGTCTTTCTCTTTAAGTTGTTCTATGTCTTTATATGTATTACTAACAGGATGGCAGAGGCTAGTTTTATCAACTATAATCGGACAACCATGCATAATTGATCCAAATGGTGGACCAAATGAATTATAATTTACTAAACAATGAAAACTAAAATTTATATCAAAGTTATCGTATGTATCTGCAAGATGCACCGGAATCTGAAATCTGGCAGTATGTAAAGAAAAATTATTTTGATTTATTTGTGATCTAGGGTGGGGTCTAATTACTATTCTTCTATCGGTATATTTTTTTATCTCTTCTATTTGTTGCAATAACCAATTTTCATAATTATCTAGTTTATATAATTGATGACTCGCCAGATGTTGCCCCGCTAATAATATTTTTCCATTGTCACCAGTGTGTTGATGTACTGGTACTAATCCTAACTTTCTAATTCGGTCAGGATTTAAATTCTTAGTATTTCCATATATACCTTCTGAAGTTATATGATTAAGTGCTATCTTCCATGTTGTTCCTCTTTCAATTGCACCTACTTCGATTATTATTACTATTTTATTTTGTGCTCTATAATGGTCATATATTTCTTTATTACCACGCATGCGACCGGCCCAAAGGCAACTCCAAATAACGGCCATATCACAATCTAAAGAATTTTTAACAAGTTTAAAATGCTTAGAAGCACTTTTTTCAAAGGCACGCATTACTGCACCCGAATTAAATGCCCGGTTATTTGGAAAATAAGCAAGTGTTCTCATAAACGATTAAATAAGTTATATTTGTTCTTATTATATATATTTAACCTTATTGATATAAAATGAAATATTCTGTTATTACAACTTTTCACAAACCAGGGCTAGACAAATATGCTCAAACTATGATTAATTCATTTGAAGAACACTGGCCAAATGAAATTAATTTATATGTATATGCAGAAGATTGTCAACCGCATGTATCCAAACCTAATATACATATATTAGATTTACATGCTACCTGTCCCGATCTTGTTACATTTAAAAATAAACATAAAAATAATCCTGTAGCAAACGGTGAAGTAATGAAAGACACCGGAATACCATACAAGGATAACAATTTTAAATGGGACGCTGTTAGGTTTTCACATAAAGTATTTTCAGTAATACATGCTTGTACAACACTCAATAGCGATTGGGTAATTTGGTTAGATGCTGATAGTAAAACATTTAAAGATATACCTTTTAATTTTTTAAAAGAGGTTTGTCCAGATGAATATTATGTTAGTTATTTAGGTCGTAACACAAAATACCATTCTGAATGTGGCTGGGTTGCATACAATACTAAACATAAAGATAATCGAGATTTTATGAATTATTGGAGAAATTTATATGTTAACGATAGTTTATTTAACCTGCGAGAATATCACGATAGTTTTGTATTTGATGAAATACGTAAAAAATTTCAGCAAGAAAGAAATACACCTTTTTACAATTTAACACCACCATTAAAAGGAAAAGGCCCAGGACATCCATTCATAGCTAGTGTACTAGGAAAATATATGGATCATATGAAAGGAACACAAAGAAAAGAATTAGGTCACTCTTTACCCGATGATGTTAGTATTCGAAATCAAAATATCAATAGTGATGTAGATTACTGGAAAAATATAAAATCAAGGTAAATTAGGAAATTTACTAGGAAAACGTTCTCGCATAAACGCCCAGGCTTCACCGCTTTTAACTTCATTACAGTTCCAATGACATTGTGCTAACCTATGATAAAATTCTTCTCTATCACCAATCATTGGATTTTCAATTTCTTCAAGACGTGTATTACAAATCGGAAAAGTTTGACTTTTTTGTGGTATTGGATCAGTCACAAACACTGGTACCCCACATAATACACTAGCGACGCCAGGGCTAGAATTATATGTTATTGTTGCCCATACATTCATTAATTCTTGTCGAAGAGTTTTATCATTTGGGTCTCTAATTTCAATATTTGTCCAATTAGTCTGAAGCCATCGAGAATTTACTTTAGTTAATTCTTTTACATCTCCAGGGTGCCCTCTAACTATAATTTTACGATCAGTATACATTCTTAATTTTGTTATTGTTTCATGTAACCATTCCGTAACAGGCTTCATGTGCATTGACCACCCACCATTACGCTGTAAACATATTAAAATATGATCACCATCTGTTTTCCAAGGAACTTCTTCAAAACGACAGGCCTTTTTAATTTTTCCCCATCTTGCTAGATCCATATCCTTATTAAAATACCAAGCATCGGTTGGGAAAATTCCATTTAAACTATAACGTAAATATTTGTTAAAATCATTAAGTGACAAAAAACCAAATAGATTAGCATCTAATATTACAACATGACGATTTTTAGTTAATTGTCCATGTATAGCGTTATGACGTACTTTTAAATGCCCATAATTAGTTTTATTTGTCCAACCTTGAATTACAGCAACATCAACGTTAAGGACTGTATTATAATCGGTAACTAGATAAACATCATCACCACAAATTTTTGCACCTTCACCAAACCAAGTTAAAATATTTCTTTTAAATTCGTTACCAGGTTTAACTTTTGGTGGTACACCAGAAATGTATACGGCTATTTTCACTTACCCATATCACCAACTGGACCATACCAATCTTGCAGAAGTTTCCAGGCCTGACCATTAAAGAGTTCTGCTTTACTAAATTGTTGATATGCTAAATTACAACACAAATAAAATACTTCATCTACACTTGGTATATATGGATCGTCAATTTTAGTAAGATCATGTAGGCACAATGGAGCACCAGCATTAGGACCTAATGTAAATGCTGGTTTACCATTCATTAAAGCCTCAACTGCCGCAATAGAATTATATGTAACCAAACAATGTACATCTTTTTCAAGTGCCATTGCCATTGTATCAGTGCTTGTACGAACACTACGCCCTTGTTTTAATCTAATTTCTACAGGTCTATCAGTGTTCTCTTTGATAACTTTTTGAATATGTTCTGTCCATTTATCTAATTCAGCTGATCCTTTTATTTGCCAAGGAATATCTTTACACCATTCTCCAAACTCGGGATCTGCCTGTCTATAAAATTTCATTGCCTTTGCACTTGGGGGACATACTAATACTTTACTACCAGGTGTAAATTTCTTTAATGGTGCAACATTTGTGGTTCTTTCAAACCTTTTTGAAGAAACATCTCGAAGATCACTTAAATATTGTAAATTGTTTTTTGTGACACGATGATAATCTTTATGCTTTATATTACCAAAATAACCTGTATCAATATAAAAATAATCTCGATTATTTTCCTTACACCATTCCCAAACATTACGTTTAACAATACCCCTAAATACCACAGGTTGTTTATCATTTAATGTTTTTGCATGTGCAAAATTAGTTACGTATCCGTTGGCACCCTTAATAAATTGTCCAACAATACCATCATACTTCATACCATTCTCTTTTTGTCTCGGACTTAAATCTTCCATTCCGCTAACTCCTACGATTGTATTTTTAACTCTATGTTTAATCATTTCATTTAATCCTTCCAATGTATATTTCTCATCATGAAAACAACCATCGGGATCTTCCAACAGTTTATTCAGATATAAAAAGTAGGATTCATAATCTTTATTAACATCATTTTGAAAAACCATTTGGTCTTCTGTTCCGTTTTTCCACATATCTTTGTTTGGTTTTTTTAATACTTTTGGTTCTAACAAATTTTCATCCTCCGATATTCTTCTATATACATTATAATTATCTGCCCATTCTCCTGCATACGCAGTATTCCTCCAAAATACATCTGATTTATTTTTTTCTTGCCACGCATCTAATTCATCTTGATAAACATAAGCCAGCCCAGGTGGAAATTTATCATCATTCAACCACGGGCCGCCATCTGTATAATTTATTGCTTTAGGTTTGCCAAGTTTTTCTTCTTTATAATACCCGGCTAAAAAATTCCATTCGGGTTCTAAAAAACCTATATTTTCTGTCCATGAAAACTGATGTAACCACATACTAGATTTAGTATTCAATTTATTTAAATCTAGATTTACACAATCTTCATGACTGCAATTAAATAACATCATACTAGACCAATTCTTTTTTTCATAAATTATATTATCTTTATTCTCCATTTTAAATAGTGATCTGGGCTTATAACCATACCTATCATGTGGTACAACATAGACTGCTTTTTCTTTATCCATTTTCTTAAATAAGTCTACAATATCTGTTGTCCATAAAAAACTACAATCACAATATAATGCATTACCTTCGTATTCCATTAAATGCGGTACCCAAAAACGAGTTAATGCAAACTCTGTGGAGGCTGGTTCATTTACTAACTTTCTGAGCGTTTTGCTCTTAGGAACTCGTAAATAAAGACTATCTTCTATTAATTCTTTTTTCTTTAAATAATGAAACTGAATCAATCCTGAAGCATATTTAAGTATACTAAATCTACAAATCTCGGCGGCTACGGCTTGGGATTTTTCCCAACCAATAAAAACGTGATATACATTTGCTGTTATTTTTCTAGTCAATTTTATACTCTTAAAATAATATACTACTATATTTATTTTAAGGTTATTAAGTAGGGTTTTTTATTAAACGCTGACGTCTTCCATGCCAGATGTGCGTAACCTGGTAATATGTCCTAACATAAAGTTCTTGCTTTCAAAACCTTTAAGTATGCCCAACCACTTATTTCTAAGCAATGCAACATCATTAATTAAGGTTTCAAAATCAATTACCTCATCTTCACCATCAACATACTTTTCGGCATCTCTAGAAGTAAGAGCACGTTGATATCCTTCAAGATATTTTTGGAAATGTTTTCTACGAATTTTTCTAAGTTGAATATTAAGATAATTTAATACCGCTTCTATCTCTTGTAATTGATTAAAACGATGTTCTGTAAGACCAGGTAGGTCACGTAAATTTGATTCAACATTGCCATATATTTTACATTCTTTTTTGGCGGCTAATAATTCATTTTCATAATACAACATGAAGTCTGAAATATTATTAATATCAGAAGTAATTTTATTATACCACATTATTCATCTTCCCAATATTCTTCAAACCCCTCCTCGTCGTCATCCTCTGACTCAAGAGTATAATCATCAACGAAGTAATCCTTAAGGGCTTGTTTAATTTGTCTATCATTTTGAAAACCACTATCTAAAATATCCTCGGCCGCGAAACCAGAAGTATCTATTAGCGAACAGATAATATCACCTGCGGCATCTCGACGATCCTGGTCGATCATATATTGTTTTGCAATATCCCAAATTTCAACGGCTACATCTATATCTTTTTTCATTGGTCTCCGATTGACTCCTCTTGAGTTTTTGTTTCAAGAGTACTTATGCTTTCTTCTTCAGAAATAACATTATCAGTTTTATTAAAATCAATCATTAACTTATCCAAACAACCATCCTCATTGGCTTCCCATTTTTTACGGAATTTCTTTATAATTTCGCCATCGCTAGTGGTAAACACTAAACTATTACCTTCTCTTGTTAAGATCTCTGCTTTTTCTGCCATATCTACTAAACCCGAATAAGGACTCATTCCAGTTTCATAAGGTATCTTTACTTGCACACCTTCGAATGGTTTTGTATAACGTGTTTTCATCACTTTACATGCCGCACGTATACCTTTAACATCTGTTATTTTATTACCTTCTTCATCTTCTTTAAGTTTTAATTTTTTCATTGCAACAACAATTGAACTTGCATATATAAACCCTTGTCCACCACTAATTTTATCATCTGGGTTGAACATATCTTGGCTAGCATAAGTGTGATTAGTACAAACCATACCAACATTATAACTACCAAACATGTTTACACAATTACGTACCATTGCTGTTAATGCTTTAGGTTTGCGTCCTAAGTCACCCTTTAAATCGCCTTGATCAAATTGTTTTATGTCTGTTGGTGTTAATAACATACCTAAACTATCTATAACAAACATTACTTTGGGTCTATCTTCTTCTGGTAATTCTTTATAACTGCTCATAAATTCGCTAAGTGTTTTTGCAACATCATCTATCATTGACATAGATAGTTTCATTAATTTTTCTTCGGAAGTATCTACACCTAATGCATGTAACCATGACTCATCTAATGCATTTTCAGAATCAATTAATACAACAAAAATATTTTGTAGTTGTGCTTCTTTAACAATATTGCCTGCACAAATATAAGATTTTCCAGCACCGGACTCACCGGCAAATACAGTAACCTTTCCTAAAGGAATACCTTTATAAAAATCTCCGCTTACAAGATAATTAAGAGCATAATTACCTGTACTAACCCAATCCGTTGGATCATTAAAACCTATACTCAGTCCTTGTATACTTTTTGTTATACTTCTTCTAAACTTACTTACATCAAATGGTTTACCCATATTATTACCCCTTAGTATCCATAATCTTGTCTCTTTATATTTCTAATTTTATCTTGTTTATCAAGAAATTTTTCTAAAACATCTGAATTATCTATATCTACCGATATCTCCAATTCATTAAAAAGATTCTTAGCACGGTTTGTAAACTTGTTTTTATATTTTATGTTCATTTCATTGGGTGTCTGTAATATTCCATATTCATGCGGAATATTCATTAAATTAGCAAATTCAATAATATTTGGTAAATCATTTATATTCAGACTACTAACTGTAGTCCAAAAATCTAAACTACACAAACTATTTTCTTCTCTGAGAGTGCAGTACTGTTCAACCATTTTTTTATAATCTACCCATTTAATTGGCCACCGTAAATAATCATGCACTTGACCTATACCATCTAAACTTAAAGTAATAATAACTTTAATTTTTTTATCTAATAACAATTCTAATTCTTTAATATACCGAGAACCGTTTGTGTTAACTCTAACTATTTTAACATAACTAGATAAATTTGCAAGTACTTTTTTATAATTTTTGCTCAAACTTGGCTCTCCGCCATTTATATCTAATTCTACTATCCTTTCTTGTGGTATTTTGGTATATTGAATATAATTATCATTTATAATCGGATCTTTTTCTAAGATACCTATTCTAGTACTAAGATTCTTGTTACAGCTAATACAAGCACTATTACAATAATTATCTAATGTTCCACCTATAATAAGATAATCCTTTCTTACATTTTTTAATATCTGGTCACGATCAATGGCGTTTAATCTTATACTTGAGCCATTTGCTTGTTCTGTTAATTGACATCTAATACATTCATTAGGCCATATATTATTGTCCATTTTTTGTTTCAATGATTCTAACCATTTGCTGTCTTCTAGTTCCTCAAGAGTATCAAAACTATTACCAGAAACCATATGCCCACAAACACCAAACCTTCCGTCTGTTTCTAGGCGTCTAAAATGTTCTAGTCTAGGACAAATTTTAAAATCTTTATTCATAACGATACCTGGTATCGTGTTGATTTTTTAATTCTATACTTAAATTAAAAATTCTTTTATATAAATCAATATGCTGATTTTTAATATAAAGATTAATCTCTTTAATTGTTGTACGTTTATTCATAAAATTATCTCTAATGATTTGGTCAAGTTTTAAAAAATCATTATCATCAATTTTCCAAAAAGAATCCTTAAATTCTTTAGTTGGTGATCCAGTAAAAGGTTTTATGTGTTGTTTATTCTCTCCAAATAAATCTACTGAGGCGATATCTAAAATTTCTATAGTTGCTGACTTATTCATATATCTAGCTAAGTTACATAACCAAAGGTATTGTGGACAATAATGTCTATCTAACATTTGATAGGTTTTAATTAATTTTAATATAGTATTTTCGTCAAGCGTAGGATCTTCTTTTATTAAATTTTGAAGGTGTGTCCAAACACCACTTATATATCGTTCATAAGGATTACGTAAATAAACCTTTATATTATCTATTCTTTTAATTTGATCATTTATAACTATTTTCCAATTTTTTTGTCGTTGATACCAATCAAAGGCACTTCTAGCATTCTTATAAATAGGATAAACATATTCTTCTTTAGGTATAATTTCATATACCTGACATTTATCTACAAATAAAATTTGATCTAATCTTGTAAACATTGATAAATTTCCGGAAATATTTTACGACTATCAAGATTTCTTCTTTTGTCTAATTCATCTATTACTTTCATACTTGACTTAATATCTGCATTAAATGGGCTCTGTAAGTGTCTTAATAAGTTTTTGTACCCGTCTGCTAACAAATACCCAGAATTTACACGTTGAAGTTGTAATATTTCTGTTAAATTGTTTATTTCTAATTCTAAATTTCTAACATCAAAATGTACCGGGCCTGTAATAGGACCAACACAAAAGGCATTATCATGAAATCCTAACTTTTTAAAAAAAGTTATTGTTTCAAACAAACTAAAAGCATTTAATAAATGCCACAACATATTAAATGTAATTTTATGATCAAGTTTTTGAATAATAATTAAATTTTCAAGAAACTCAGACCAATTACCACCATAACGTACATATTCGAATTGTTCTTCTATTTCATCAACACTAACCGTCCAATGTACGTTTTTAAATTTACATATTAAATCAAATACCTTTGTATTACACCTACTTAAATTAGTATTCACTCTTAATTGTACATTGGGATTTACATCTAATAATAATTCTAAAAACTCTTCATTTTCCTTCATTAATAAGGGTTCACCGCCTGCCATATAAATATTTTTTAATTGACTAGCATTAGCAAATACCAGTTGTTTTACTTCATCTATGGATTGTTCTGTTGGCTTTTTTACTACCTCTTTTAATTCTTGTGCCCATTTAGAACTAGCATATGGTCCACAATAAACACAAGCATGATTACAAGTATTACTCCAACGTATATCTACATGATGAAGATTAAAATTATCTACATTATCATATGTTTCTAGAGGTATGGATTTTAATTCTCGTAAATAATAAATTCTACTACTAATTATATCAAAACTATTTTTATTTTTTTCTAATAAATGACATGCAGAACAGCTTTTAGGTTTTGCATCACGCAACATATCTTGTTTTATTTGTTTATTTTTTTCTCCATCTAGAATCTCACCAATACTTTTTTCTTTTAAATCACCAATTATATCTCCGGCTACAATACAATTTTTTACAGTTCCGTCAACATCTACAAACATTCCTGTCCACGGCAAAGGGCAAAAACTTTTATTAGTAAGATATTTTTTGTGATCAAATGTCACGGTAATTTACAACCAATGTTAGCTCAGTAACCTCCATATCAGGACCTGCACATTCTAATATATTAACAACAGTTTGAGCCCAACTATCTACATCTGCATAAGGGTAAGGTGTTTGTTGATTGGGTTGTGTACCAACAGCACCTGGTTTAATTAATATTAATTTTGGCCAATCTTTATTATTAAGTAACTGTTTATATGCCTCTTCTAAAGTAACCTTCTGATGATGATACTTAGTCATATCATGACCTGGTATTACTGAAATAGGAAAACTAGTCATTTGTGTACTAATTATAATAATTTTTTTGCCACTTTGGCCTCTCCAGGCCTCATAAACATCAAATAACAATTCAGTTTGTGCATACCCTTCTTGGGCATTACTAATAAACATATCACAGGGTTCAATCATAGGGACAATTTTACGTAAATTGCGTATGTTATACCCATTACGTTTACTCAATCCAATTATTTCATGACCTTTTGATTTGTAAACTTTGGCGAGAGCCTGGCCAATTCCGGCACTATGTCCAGTTATTGCAATCTTCATAATTATAATTATATAAAAGTATAACGGCAAGAAAATTACCGCTATACTTATTATTACAACTTATGATGCGTTATTTTGTCTAGCACGAATCATTGCAAGAATGTCTTCAGCTTTCTGACCGCTTGGCTTTTCTTCTGCCTGAGCGGTAGTTTCAGCCACTGGTTCTTGCACCGAAGTTATTGGCGTTGTTGACGCTGTAGCTACAACCTCTGGTGATGCTTCAGTTACTACCGGTTTTGGATTGGCATTAGTTGCCGACATTCCGGCCGGACGATAATATGCACTCCAACGATCTACGTCATAAGGTCTGCCATCAACACTTGCTTCAAACATCTCTTTCATGACCTTTAATTCTTGCTCACTTGGTTTATTTGGTAAGAAATCAGCAAGATTAAATAGACCATATTGATCAATAACGGCTTGTTCCTCTGCTGTTATTGCAGATTCTTTTCTAGCCCAATTCGAAGTAGTATAATCAGCATACCCACCTTTCTGGGTTTTTTGTACACGAAAATCTAAACCCCTAACATAATCAGTTGGTAATTCTTCTAATTCAGTATCCATGAGTGCGGCCTTAATAATAGTAAAAAGTTGCGGACTCATGATAAATCTACGAATTGAATTTTCTGGAGTAGTTTCTTCATCCATTGGATTTGTACGTACAAACCCTTGAAAAATATAACTACGTTTTTTCCAGTATTTGCGACCAAGATCTTCAAGTCCTTTATCTTTAAACCAGGTACGAACCTCAGCTAAGATAGGACAAGCGTCTCCCCACATTTCTACACACGGAACCTGAACTAAAGGATTTTTATTATCCGATGGTTGATCTTTAATACCATTAAACGGTAATCGAATCATTGCTCGTTCAACCCAGAAAAATGAATTGCTGGTGTCGGAATCGGGTAAGAATCTAAGTGTTGCATTCTCTCCTTCTCTGATATTCCAGTGTGGATATATAGCGTTATCGCCGACGAAATTGCCGGTATTTTTTGTCTCTGCGGCTTGCAGTTTAGCACGAATTTCAGTTAATGTTGCCATTATATGTCTCCTTATATGCCTTAATTTGCCTTTTAATATGCCTTACATAAATCTGTAAAATACATTTATAAACAATTATATATGTATATTACTCTTATGTCTAGTATTTATATTACCGAAACAGAAACCATAAAAAAACGCACCATTATGTGCGTATTTTATTCATTATGTATTTTATTTAACTTCTTCTATATTACTAGGATCAAATATAACAATACCTTCTACTGGATTGTCACTTATTGCTCCATCATACCCTTTATCTTGTAATGCCATTTTTAACATAGGACCAAACATTGGATCATTACTATATTCCCAAGGTTGGAAACCCATTTTTATTTTTATTTCTCCAAATTCATCAGATATTTTATCAGCCATTTTTAATCCAGGCTTAACTTTATATTTTTTTACTACACCGTCTGTTAATTGAGTTAGAAAATAGTCTGCAGAACTTTTATCCCAGGTAAGATATACTCCATCGCCCATTGCGGCTAATCCTGTACCTTTTCCAGTTGCTTTTTCTTCTGCTCTATAAAATATACCTTTGGAAATTGATTGTAAATTGCTCCAAAGATCTTCATGCATTGTTACTTCAAAAATTTTCATTATAGATACTTGTCCTGCATTTTTGTGACATAATTAATATCTTTACCAGTATTTAATCTTAATATAACATTATCTAATTCATCTTTAATTTGGCCTGCTAACTCATCATCACCACTTTGGTTAGCTTGATTTAAATCAGCTTTCATTACTTTAACAACTGGTACACGATTGTTTATAGCGTCATCTATTGTCGTTGATGATGCTATTCCAGCTGTAATAACACCGGCCGCTACCAATCCATTTATAAAATTAGTTATTTTACCTTCGTAAATATCTTCTATTCTGCCTTTTTCGGTTAATGTACCTCTGTCTAATTCTTCTGAAAGTGATTTCATCTTACTCTCATCAACAAGTTTTACAGGTACTGATATGGTGCCTTGCGTATCTGGATCTAAGTATAACATATATGGTTTGCCATCAATTATTCCCTTAAAATCTTTATGTGTTTTTTTCCATTCTGCTTTAGTTATAGTTGTTAAGTCACCCACTGGGTCAATTTCTGCTGGCTCTGCTCCTTCACCCATTGTATTTGGTTCTACATTATCCATATCAGTTTTATGTAATTTTCCATCTTTTGATCTAAATATTACTGCATTATCAAATAATTTTATTTCTTCTATAGTGCCGGCGGTATCACCTTCTATAGTTTTAATACTATCACCTACTGTAGGAACATATACTTCTTCAGGTTCTGATACATCAGTTACATCAGTTTCATTAGTCCATGCGTTAAATGCTTCAACTTCATCCATATCACGTACTTCTAATTTTGCAAGTATTGGTAGGGCTTCTTCAATTCTTGAATCTAATAACTTTTCTGTGAATAATTCTTTGATACGATTGACTGTTTCTTTTTGTAATTGAGTATCTTGCTTTTCAAACGCCTCGACTTCTTCTTTATAACCTCTACGTCCGATCATACGTCTAACTTTACGTTTAACATCACCTAAATGTCTAATACCACGTTCACTTAACCCTTCAGACTGTACTTCTTGCCATTCTTGTCCTTTAGCATAACGTGTAAACTTACTTAATGTTTGTATATCATCAACTAATTCACAAATATATTGACCAACTGCATCATAAGGATTTCCACCTTCAGATACATGTCTTGCCATAGCTTTTCCAGCAAAAATTTTAATAAATGGTAATTTAAATCTCTCACCAGCTGAATTTTCAACATATAATGCTTTAACATTTCTAAATCGTTGTTGACCTTCTTCTACTGGTTTAGTGTGTACTATTTTTAATTTTGTTTTTTGTGGTTGATTAGTATATGATGTTTTTTTATAACCATAATATTTACTTTCTTGAACAGTACTCATAGACTGCATTGCATATTTTAACTTGTTAATATTTTTCAATGTAAAATTTAATATATGTCTACGAGCAAATTGACGTATTTGATACAAAAAGTCATACCAAATATTTTTATCCTCAGCCTCCATACCTTTACCCAAGGTATCACTATAGAATACTTCTATAGCATCATTATCTTTATCAATAGTAATGACTACAGTACCATAATGATTATCGTTACTATTATATTCAAAACTAAATAAATCTGCTTCTGATGCATCTTGAATTTCTTTGCCCATTGAATTACGAATAGATACTTTAAAATTCTTTGCTAGAAGAATATCGAATAAATCTTGTCGGGTCTGTTCTAATGATACCATGATAACGTATTTATCTTAATGTGTCATTTAAGCTAGAAAAGGATAAACGGCATAGGTTCTTGAATAGCATCTTCATGGTCTGTCATAGTTTCACTAAGACCTCTATCAAATTCTTTTAATTGTTGTAACATACGTATGACTAACACCAAAGCCATTACTAAATCGTCAGTTTCGCCTGGTTTTGCCGAAAAACTTGTACCATATGCTACAAATGTCTTTAATTCTGAAACCAGTGCCTTAGATTTTATTTTTAAACGTCCAGATTCCACTAAATTTTTTAATTTAGCACAACTTGATAACTTTGATTGGTGTGTAGTATTAAACCCTCTACGAAAAACTCTGCTACCCGACGCTCTTTTAGTTTCTGACAGAAATATTCCTGGAATATTATCTTCGCCATATTCTGCAATACTCAATATTGCCGCTTCGCCAATAGTATTATTTTCTACAGAATAATATACCTGGTTCATATCACCAGACTCCTCAGCAAGCCGATCTATAATTTGTGTAAAAACTTTAACTTGGCGGGGTATATTAGTTTTATTATGTTTCCATTCTGCTACTTGATTTAATGTCTTAGCATTAAAAACCTGTATTGCGGCCGGATCACCACCTGTACCTAGACTAGGATCCCATCCTACTGCATATAAAACGTCCTTTTTAGGTTTTTCATACCAACGTACTTGACCTGTTATGTCGTGAGGATCAATCCCTTGTAAATCTAAAAGTTTAATTGACGAAATTAAAGTTTCATCATTAATAATAAATTCACATTCATGTTCACGTCTGAATCGTTCTTCACCTAAATTATTACGCTCTGTAACTGCCCATGCCTCATCTCTTTCAGGGTGTTCTTTCCAATATGATCTAAATGCTCTGAACCCATTCGTTCCTATTTTTGCTATATTACCATATTCATCTTCACATTTATTTGCTAATTTCCATATAAGTGCAAATTGATCTTCATCTGAGTTGGGTGTTGATGTAATAATTGCTTTACCACCTGTTGTTAAAGTAGGTGATATGGAAGTCCAAAATTCTTTAGCAATATTAGGACGAACAAATGCAAACTCATCACAATATAAAAGTGATATAGACATACCACGTCCTGTATTTTCTGTAGTTGTTTGTGCTACTATACGACTACCATTATCAAATTCTAAACTATTTTTATTATAACCAACTACACCAGCCCTAATATGATCTGGACAACTTTCATATCCGTATCTAACACGTTGCATAATTTCCTGAGCACCTGCATACTTATGTGCCGCTACTAAAATAGTTGAATCAGGAATAAACATAGCATACCATAACAAATATCCAGCCGCACTAGTACTCTTTCCTGTTTGTCTAGGCATCATTGATATAGAAAATCTATAATTATGATACGTTCCGATTAATCTAGTCTGATAATCCCATGGGTGATATCTAATACTACCTCTAGTTGGGTGCTGAATCATAAAGAAATTATCCATAAAAAACAACGGACCTGTATCAGGGTCGGCGCATTTAGCGACATGTTGGATCTGTTCTTGGGTATATTTTGTTTTTTTGTGTGCTCTTTTAACAAGAACACCTTCTAATGACCTAGCCATACTATTATTTATTGGTTAAACTAATGACTAGATTGGTTTTTCGCCAGTTAAGTGAGGGCGGGAGAACCATAATTTAATATATTCGTCAGATCCTGGTTTAATATTGTGTTTTTTCTGTAATGCAACTTTTTCTGCCGCGGTTATTGAAGGATTTGACCCTTGACCTGTTGGTGTTGTTGAATTACTATAAACACCTTGGCCTATTCCTGATAGATATTTTAATTCTTCTAAAGTCATATAGTTATTTACTATAATCAATAAACTTTACACTATTAATTAAATCATAATCTTGTTCATATGCTTCTTTAATTTTACTTACTAGATCATTATTCTTAGATAATGCATCTTTAATTTTATTTGCAATAATAAGAGTATTATTTGTAGTAGCATTACGAGGGCAATTAATAGGATCTTCAAGATTAAGATACTTTTTAAAATTATTATCAAAGTTATTGTCTAATAAAAAGTAAGTTTTCTTTTTAATTTGAGAAAGACACTCATCAAAGAAATAAAATTGTGGCCAGGTATGATCATCGAATTGCCAAATAACATTAAAAATAATTCTTTCTATTGCTAAATTATAAAATTCATTAAATATTTGTGGTGTTATTTTATCATCATTAACAACATAACTAGAAAGATATTGTGAAATTCCAGATATCCAACGATTAACAGGATCTCTTAATACTATTATCGCTTCGCTTACATTATCACTATTTTTATATGTTTTTGACTCCCAATTATTATTAACCAACCAAACAGAAATATAAGAACTAGCATTTTTAGGAATATTAACATAAAACTGATTTTTACTATGACTTAAATGTCCACTACCATAACCAAGCCCTTTATTATTAAGATGTTTTGCTATTTGTTTTAATAACTTCTGGTGTGGAATGTCTATACGAAAGGGTGGGGTTGTTAAATGCATAACTTAAAATAAAAATTACTTAGTTAATCCACGTTCTTGTAGTAATTTCCTGTTTATTAAATGTGCTTCTACAATTAAATCCTTATTTTGTCCATAATAGGCTACAGCATATCCTTCACTACACATTTTTAAATTAAAATTTACATCATCAATAAAAATTTCGCCAAGAATACGACCAAATTTTCCTGTTTCGTTGCCTTTATGAGTTTTCATTACAAGATTCTGTCCGTTTTTTAACGCATCTTTTAAGTAATTCTTACTTAATATGCCAAGAATCTTTTCTTCTTTATCTCGGGTGCGAGACTCGGGTGTGTCAATACCATATAACCTAACACGACTGCGATATAAAATATCAAATCCTAAATCAATAATAACATCTATTGTGTCACCATCAACAACTTTTACAACCTTATTAATACGATACGAAAAATCTGTTTTTGCTCCTAAGATCGGATTTGCCACGCTTATGTATCCTGATCATCATCATGGTCTTGAGCATATTTACGTATCATACTCGTACGCTGAGAAAGAGGTTTTTCAGTATACTGTGGCTCTTTTGGCACTTTAGTCCAGGTCGCTTCGGTCATATCTGATACATCATCATCTGTATAATCAATCTTAGGATTATGTTTTACAGATAAAAATTGATAAAGACCTTTGTGATTTTTATGTTTTGCCCAATATCTAGAAAGATGATAAAACATGTGCCCGAGTGGTCCTGTTAATATAGCCGACAATATAACAAGTTTAGATAATAAGTCATCATTAAAGGTTAATCCTGAGATTGCTATTACTATATCGTGAAGAAGATATTGAAATAATCCTCCTATTAGCATACCCAGACAAAAAGATTCCATTAGCAATTTATTTGCTGATATTGGTTTCTTACCTAGTGATCTATTTGCTCTTTTATGAAGAACTATAAGACCAACGAGAACAAAACTCGCGAGTATTATAGGGAACAATAGAGTAAACCAGGCTATTGGCATACTCCACCAGGAATCTGATGTTGTTACATAAACTGTTGTTTCCATATTTTTTCCTTGTCATTTTATGACTTTTTATTATTTATTAAAACCCTTGAATCCTATCACGGGTGACTTCTTATTCGTATCGTCAAGTTCCTTGCTTGGACCTTTATCAACTTCATGATAAGGCATTCCTAATGCCTTACAGGCCGCTTTATACATTTCTCTTTCTACTGGGGTATATTGACCCACATACATACTGTTTCCTATATCACTTTCGGGAGGAATATCGTCAATATTGTCGGGGTATTTGGCCATCATCATACTTGCACGATATAAATTATAATAACGATCCTGTCCACGTGAAGTAGAATAACCTGGGGTCGCGGCTTTATGAGTAACTAGAGGAGCAACTTTAGAGTTTTTTTCTTGGAGGAATTCTCGAGCTTTCATACTGGCCTACTTCTTCTGTTCTGCCAGTGTCCAACCTTCACTTCTATGAGCATCCCATTCGTCTTTATCGATTACAATAACACTATCAGTACCATCTTTATTTGGTTTTGTTATCATCATTTCCTTTTCAGGATCTTTAAGCTGTCTTGGTAAATCATCTTCTTTTACAGAAATATTAGCTAAAGACTTTATTCTATCTAATTCTTCGTTGGCCTCTATAGAATCTTTTCTATTAGCAACTTTCATGGCGTTAAATAAGGCCTTAAATGCAAGTGTTTTATCTTTGCGATGATCATGTAAACTCCAACCTTTGTGGTCTTTTCCAATAGTAAAACGTCCATCATCTGAAACATACAGATAAAGTTTTTCACCTGTTCCAGATTCACCTTCATATTCTTTATGCCATTTAATATCGCCTGGGCCGCCATCGCCTTGGCTGAAATCGTCAGCGGATTCGCCATAATATCCATAATCTTCATCAGTTCCATAACCAGCAGAAGCTAATGTGTCTGCATCTGCATCCATTGGATCCCAATCATGTTCATCATATGAATCATCTTCTGGTTCTTCTACTTTCGCTTTTTTAATTGAAACGCCACCTGGTGAATTAAAAGCCATTGCATATTCTGATTGCATTGCTACGGCTTCTTCCTTACTGGTAAAAGAATCAATTTCTTCGCCTTTCCACCATAATTGATATTCTATTTCTTCTTTAAGTTCATCAATGCCTAATTCGCTATTTAAAAAACTATTAACATCTTCCATATTGTCAAATGACTTAACTAATTCGTCTTTTTTCCACACCTTATAATCACTATCTTTTTCATGTGTAACTGCATATCCATGTTTAGATGCCTGATTTCCTTGCTTTCCATATACTTTATCTACAAAAGATTCCTGTATTTCATCCTGTATTGCGTCCATTGCGTCTTTATGCCAACCGCCGCCTGGTGAAATAAAATCTGTTGCTACCTGATCATTTAGCTTTGATTGAGGATCAACACCATCTCCTGGGAGATCAGCTTGAAGACTATTTGGATCAACAACAACTTTGCCTGTTTTTTTATCTGTCATCGTTTTATAGGATATCTCTCCCCAAATAGATTCGCCATCGTCGCCATGAAATTCAAACTCAACGTTTCCTTCAGTTAATTTTCCATTTAATTCTGTTTCTTTAAGATATTCTATAAATTGTTTCATTATTTTTCCTCTGTGCTCTCTTCTATTTTAAATTCTTTATATAAATCCCAGAGACTTTCTTCTATTTCTTCTTTTTTAATATCTGGGCGTAAAAAATTACTGTCACCACGTAAATGACGTTTATCTTTTGGTCCGTTTAAACCACCTGACATTTTTACAGTTTGTGTTTCTGCGTCAACAGTTTTTGGTTCTGGAGCATTTGAAGGCCAATGACCGCGTTCTATATCTTCATCTGCCTCATCTTCTGCTATGCCACAATCTTGTGGTGTTACTGCTTTTAAGCCACTACTGCGTAATCCAGAAAGTTTTAATAAATCTGCTAAAACCGCGACATCTTTTTCACCTTGAGCTATAACATGTAACTCAGCACCGCTTTCACCTTCAACGACGCCTTCTCCAGCATTATTAATGCTTGTAATTTGTACGTTTTCGTTTACTTGTTTTTTATCCATTTTACTATCCTTCATTATTGCTTTGGCAATTTCATGTGCTTTGTTTATGGTCTTCTTCTTTAATGGTGGCTTATCGCCAGTCATTTTCATTGCCTTTGACATACCTATAGCATAAGGGTTTGGGGCTTCTTCACCGACAGCCATTTTCCATTTTGCTAAATTAGCATATCTATGTTTTATTGCTTGATCAAGTTCTGGGTCAGTACCCATATACTGTTCTAAGCCTCTTAAGGTCTTCATTTTTTCACGATAATCATCTAAATCTGTAGGATCAAGATCATACTCTGATAATAAACCACCTGTTTCTCCAACCATGTCTGCCGTTTTATCATAAGCGGCATCTTCAGCAGATTCTCTATCTTTTTTAACTAATTCAACATCTACACCTAAATATTCTGCTAAGTCTTCATCTGTCATTTGATTAATCGCAGGGCCATCTTCAGCATATCCGGCTGATCCGGCTGATTCTGCAGATTGCATTTTACTAATGTATGCTTTTTTATTTGGATCCATTCTTAAACTTTTGTCTTTAACTTCGTCCCAATCAGACTTTTTAGTTTGCCATTTATCTTCAAACTCTTCGTCTGATAGTGCTTCTAAGTCTAATGACAAGTCTTTCATTTTACCTTCATCTACTTCTTTATTTCGTTTTTTATATTTGTTATATGCTCCTTTAGCCAAAGCACCAACACCTGCTCGTACTGCCATACCGGCAATAACTGGCCAAATCTCGTCAAGTGGTTCTTCACCTTCTTTTAAAATATTGTCCCAATTACCTAGGTCCATTTCGCCTTTTTCAAAATCAGCAAGTTCTGCCGCGGCCATATTCCTTATAGTACCTGGTATTCCTCTACTAGGACCGAAATCTTCTGGATGACTTTTAACTATATTATCAATATAATGACGCCAAAGTTTCTTGGCTAACTCATGATCATATATACCTTTAGCACGTTTACGCATGAGATTTTTAATTATTGGTACATATTGTCGTTTATACCAAGAGGCATCATTTCTTGCAATTAATAAGACTTCATCAGCAATTGATTCGTCACTATCATAACCTTCATGAGTTCTTTTCTTATGAGGTTTTCCGCAACTTTCATCCATTGATGATTCTGTTGCTAGAGGTACATATGGTTCGCCATCTATATACCGAACATCGGCTTCATCTTCATCTTCATCTTCGTTATCTCGCATATAATCAGCAAGTTTTTTGCCGCCATATAAGAGTGCAACAATCGCTGTGGCTGGTAATGCATATTTTACTGCTACTTCTGCCAGTGCTTTGATAGCGTCCATATCAAGCAGATCACCTACAAGTTCTTTGATGTCGTCAATTAACTCATCAAGTTCCATATAAACTTTTGCGCCTACTCCTAATATTGTAGCTTTAACCGGATGTTTAAGAGCGGCACCTCCTGCTCCTTTTGCTACTTGACCTGCCGCTTCTGCACCTTTCTTAATAAGAGGTTTGGCATTTTTTGCTACATCTCCCGCGATTTTTGGTGCTTTTTTTGCAAGAAATTTAACTACTTGAGGAGCACCTATTCTAATAGCCGTTGCTAATGCAGGCAAAAACCAAACCCATTCTGTCAATTGAACTTTTTGACTGTCTTCCCAAACTGCTCCAATTTTAAATTTATCTGGGTCATATGCTTTATTTGGTCCTTCAACATCATAAA
>Ga0209501_10001126_pt1 | contig 30183 bp, 25 predicted proteins | sample ArcticOcean_MG_C_4_FD_187434 | JGI IMG/M metagenome (GOLD analysis project Ga0209501, IMG submission 187434) | Marine microbial communities from western Arctic Ocean - ArcticOcean_MG_CB4_134 (SPAdes) (version 2) | ecosystem: Environmental > Aquatic > Marine > Oceanic | place: Arctic Ocean...
AGAGATTCCATCGTCTCGACCTCGGAAATCCCCCATGATCCCGAGATCGATTCCACACGTCAAATCAAGCAGCACCCACTAAAATGCGCGAAGAACCAGGCTTCGATAAACGGGGGGCTTTTAGTCCTTTGTCCAATCTGAACACTAAAATGCGCAACTTCAAAGAGCGCAAGCGAGGGAGCAATTTATAGTTTCCTCGCGAAGTCCCTCGCTTACGCTTCGGGTTACGATGTCACGGCAGAAACGGAAACAGTTTTCGACGGTTTTCCTCGGTGAGCGGCGAGCCGTATTCGCACGGCTCGAATGCCTCAACATAACGAACGCGCCCGCCGGCCGCTTCGCCATAGGTGGCGATCAATTGCTCGCGGAAGCGATCGGCCCGCGCCGCAATTCGACGGCAATACCATTCGCCCATCCATTCACGGCGGGCGATCGGGGCGTCCGGAACTTCGTCTTGTGTTTGAAAGTTGTAAGGTAGCCAGTCGTAAAATTGCGACTTGTGGCAGTCGAGCAAATCGATGACCGAGGAGAGTACCGGCTCGATATCGACGACAACCGTTGGTGAAAACGGATAGGGCCGCATGAAATCATCGGCCACATAGGCGATCACCGGGTTGTCGCGAAGGGCCGGCACATTGGGAACAACCGCCGGCACGGTGACCATGTACGCTGCATCGCACACCAGTTGCGAAGTGTAGCGATGATCGGGGTGATAGTCGTTGGGGCGATGCGTGAGAATTAAATCGGGCCGCTCGTCGCGAATCAGTCCGATGATTTCGTCGCGGGCTTCGAGAGTCGGGAGCAGGTAACCGTCGCGGTGGTTGAGAACATCGTAGCGAATTCCCAGCAATTCGCCTGCGGCCGCTGCTTCCTTGCGGCGGATGCCGGCCAATTCCTCACCGTGGATTCGCTGATGCCCCGACTCGCCGTTGGTCACACTGACGAATCGGACGCTGTGTCCCAACTGCCGATACAAGGCGGCAACCCCGCCGGCCGACACATCGCAATCGTCCGGATGCGCACCAATTACAAGTATTCGCAACTTCGTTTCAGACATCGGTCGCAGTTCCTTTTCTACCTCTTACTTCTCGCTCCCACACTCCGCGTGGGAACGCAATTCTTCGACGTTCTGCGTCGCGTGTTTCTCCCTCGGCCCCGCTAATCCGGTCCGCACCAAGTGTCTATCCGTCAATCGCGAAAGCGAATGAAACGATTTCAAACGCGAATGTTCAACGCAAATTGTTGTGACGTCTCTGTTTTTAGCCGTCATCGATTGAATTCTCCAGCGTGGGGCAGACAATGGACGATCCAACGTGGGATGACCTGCGTATAATGATTACGGACAGGCGACTCATGAGTCGCTTGTTTCAGATATCTAAATTCCGGCTGGCGGTCAAACCGCCCCATTCCAAGTGAGGCAGCGAATATGTCGCTTCCCGTCGTCGATTCACAAACCGCCGAAGACGTCTACGAAGATCCGCTCGATCTGATCGAGGAGATCGACCGGCTGAAAGTCGAGAACGATGCGACAATTCTCGCGCACTTCTACGTCGATGGCGACATTCAGGACATTGCCGACTTCACCGGCGACAGCCTCAAGCTGGCGCGCGATGCGGTCAATGTGACCACCTCGACGATTCTTTTCAGCGGTGTGCATTTCATGGCCGAGTCGGCCAAGATCCTCAACCCGGAAAAGAAAGTTCTCATCCCCGATCTGCTGGCAGGATGTTCGCTCGCCGAGAGTTGCCCGGCCGACAAGCTGGCCGAGTTTCAGAATCAACTTCGCGGTGAGGGCCGCGATGTGGTGACGGTCGCGTACATCAACACGTCGGCGGCAGTCAAGAGCCTCTGCGACTGGATTGTCACCAGCGGAAACGCCCGCGAGATCATCGAGCGAGTCCCTGCCGACCGCGAGATTCTCTTCGTTCCCGATCAGCACCTGGGGCGGTACTTGGAGGAAGTTTCCGGCCGCAAGATGATTCTATGGCCCGGGGCCTGCATGGTGCACGAGATCTTCAGTTTGCAGGACATGCTCCGCGCCAAACGTAACACTCCCGGTAGCATGGTGATTGCCCATCCCGAATGCCCGCACAACATTCTTGAACATGCCGACTTCATTGGCGGAACCGAAAAACTGCGGCGGCATGTGATGTCTTTCGAGGAGCCGCAGACGTTTCTGGTCGCGACCGACGCCGCCATGATCCACGCCTTCGAGAAATCGGCACCGCAGCATTCGTTCGTTCCGGTACCCGGCATTATGACCGACAGCGGCGAAACGTGTGCGTGTAACCGCTGTCCGCACATGGCGCGCAATACGCTGGCAAAGGTCCGCGATTGTCTAAAGAACGGCGAGCCTGAAATCCATTGGCAGCCGTACTTCGACAAAGCCCAGGACGTGCTCCAACGCAGTCTGTTGGACTAACTAACGCGCGACGAATGCCCGTTATTCAAGACTTGACGACCGAGGATGCGACATCAGTCACGACCTTGACGATTGTCAGCTCGCGGTTGTCTCGCAGGTCGATGATCTCAAGCGGACACTCCGATTCTCCGTCAGAAGGAACGGCCCCTCTGACTTCAATGATTGGAGACGTGTAGGCATCGCGATTGGAACGCACGACCTTGCCCACACGACCATCGCTGATTTCGACGTGAGAACCGATGGGAAACAGCGACACGGTGTGCAGCAATGCCCGCACGACTGACGTGTCGTACAGCCCCTTTCGCGCTCCATGCAGAATCTGTTCCATCGCATGGTAATGCAACAATCCGGCCCGGTAAGGCCGAGGTGAGACTAAAGCAACGAACACGTCGGCGACGGCGGCGATCTTCGCCAGATAGTGGATTTGATTGGCGGTGCGACGGCGGGGGTATCCACTGCCGTTGAGCCGCTCGTGCATCTGGTAGGCGACAAGTCGCGAACCATTCGGCACGCCTTTGGCCTCACGCAGTGAGTCGAACGTCAACGTGGGATGCTTGGTGATTTCGAGAAATTCAACCTTGGTCAACGGCCGGTTAAGGTTGACGATTTCCGGTTGAAGTTTGAGCATGCCGGTATCGTGAACCAGACAACCAATTCCCAGTTCGATCAACTCATCCGGCTTGAGGCCGAGAATTGTGCCGATAGCCATAGCCAGCATGGCGGTTTGCAGGCTGTGTTTGTAGGGGTACTTGTTCGTTGCGGGGGTGAGTCCCATTGCGACGAACATGTCGAGATCGTCGGCGATTCGCATCAGCGATTCGCTGGAAACGGATGCTAAGGGGGCAGCAAGATTGAGGTCGCCCTGAGTTAACCCGTCGAACAGTTGCTCCACCTGCCGCAACGACGCATCGAATTTTTTTGCAAATCGCTGTTGGTTAACAACGTCGTATGAAGTCGCCCCGTGAGTGGCAATTTTATTGACGAACGAATCAGCCGAACAGCTCCAACGGGAGTTGGTCGGCGTCTGAATCTGCGATGTGGCTTTCTCGACAACCTTCCGTGTTTGATCGTCAGGTCGCCCCTGTATGCGACGGGCTTCACCACGATGAACGAGAACGCGCGAGATTCCCCGGTTTCCCAGCCGTGACAGCAGACTTTCGGTAATGGTCGTTCCGGTCGCCAGCAACAGCAGTAAGCTGCTGTCGGCACTGTCTTTGTATATTGGCGCACGCAAGGTGATGCCGTTCGTGATACTCGACAACTCAATCGACATGAATTCTTCACCCGCGCGTGAGGATTGGGCATCTGGTTGAACTAGAGAGGCTGTCATCGCTCGATCTTCCTAGCCCCGGTGAGGCTCGGTTTATAGAAACTCCGTGCGCGGCAAACATACTACGTATTTTCCCTTGGGGCAAATTACGCAAGTCGATGAAGGACAAGGCAAAGCAAGAAACTGGTGGGATTCGACCGATTCGACTGCCAATACCGATTGATCCGATTCAATCATGTTGTCGAATCGCCGGCGGACAGCAGCGCACGGACTTCACTCGCGATTCGCGGTGTTGGTGAGAATGCGGCGATTAGAGCAAGAATTCGCCGACAAAGAGTCTTACTCTTTGGGCAGCTTGGCGAGAGCGTCGTCGGAACCGACTAGAACCAGCATGTCGTCGGAGCGAATCTGGTCGTTGGCTTTGGGGACGCTGACAACAACGCGCTCTTCAATCTCTTCGCCGTCGCGTTCGACTTTCTTCAGCCGTTTGATGGCCACAAGATTCACGCCGAACTTCGTTCGCATGCCGATCGACTCCAGCGTTTTGTCGTGAAAGATTTTGGGCGCACTCAATTCAATCAGCGTGTAGCCATCGGCCAGCGTAATGAAATCTTCCACGTGCGGGTTTGCCAAATTGCGGGCCAAATGTTGTCCCGCCTGGATTTCGGGTTGAATGACATCGTCGGCCCCGATTTGCTGAAAGATCTCGGCGTGGAATTTCGACTGAGCGCGGCAGATTATCTTCGGCACACCCATTCGCTTGGCAATGACCGTTGCCAGCAACGCCGACTCGAAGTTCTCGCCGATGGCGACAACGCAGCAATCGACTTTGTCGATCTCCTGACTCCGCAAAGCGGTTTCGTCGGTTGTGTCGAGTCGCACCGCAAGATCAATGTCGTCTTTGATTTCGTTGACGAGGTTGATATTGCGATCGATGGCGATGACCTGCGCGCCGTTTTTCTGAAGGTTACGCGCCAACGACATGCCGAATCGCCCTAAACCGATCACTGCGATTTTGACCACAATTCACTCCTGCGAAAATTCAAATGCCAACGACTGGAGACTCATCAGGGGGTTAACACCCCCGCTCGCCTCAAACTCTAACCCACTACCCGCTACCCACTGTTTTCTCATCCTAACGTGACGCGTTCGTCGGGGTAATCGTAGCGGGCGTCGGCATGACGACCGCCCAGGCCCATCAGCAATGTGAGTGGTCCGACGCGGCCGATAAACATGGTGACGATGATGACAAACTGCGACGGCGGTGAAAGCTGCGGTGTCACACCGGTGGAAACGCCCACCGTCGCAAACGCGCTGGTCGCTTCATACAAATGATCGACCAGCAAATCCGGCCGTCGTTCGAATAACACAAGCAAGATCGTGGTCGTCATCACGATGATCATACCCAAGGTTAGAATGGCGAGCGCGCGACGGACTTGCTCGTCGGGAATTGTTCGCCCCATGAATTCAACGCGTTTTCGTCCGCGCAGCACCGAAGCCAGCGCCAAGACGGCCAGCGCAAAGGAGATCGTCTTGACGCCGCCGCCGGTCGAACCGGGCGAAGCACCGATGATCATCAACGGAATGGCAAAGAGTTTTGTCGCGGGCTTTTGAGTGCCGTGATCGACCGTGTTGAATCCGGCCGTGCGAAAGGTAACCGATTGAAACCACGCATCGGCGATGCGCTTTCCATTGTCCTCGCCATCCACCGAATAATCCGTCCCTTCAGAGCCGGGCAAGGCTTCCAACACGTAGTAACCAACCGCACCAAACAGCAACAAGGCCACCGTTGTGCCAACCACCAGCTTGGATGTGACAGAGACCCTGATGTGGTTTCGCGGTAAATTGAACAGCGGGCGGGTTGGAATGACCGAACGTTTCGACCGCATATACAACGCAATGTTGTACATCACCGCAAACCCCAGCCCGCCGGTGATGATCAATCCCGACAAGGCCCCCCACACCTGCCAGCGCGTCGACATGCCGACAAAGCTGTTCTCGGTGAGCGCAAATCCTGCATTGCAAAATGCGCTGGTTGAATGAAACAGGCTGTAGAAAACGCGGTCACCCAACGGCAGCTCGGACCACAGACCCGAGAGCAACAGCGCGCCGATCAGTTCGGCCCCAATGGTGAAGCAGAGAATTGTCAGCAGCAGACGGCGAACGCCTCCCGGTCCTTCGGACTCCAGGATGTCGCCCAGCGTGACACTTTCGCGCAACTGCATTTGCCGCCCGGCAATGACGGCAAACAGCGCCCCCCACGTCATAATGCCCAGTCCACCAATCTGAAACAGACAGAGGATGATCGTCTGACCGGTACGGCTCCAGTAGGGTTCATCGCCTCCGGTATCGACGACGACCAGTCCAGTGACACAGCTGGCACTGGTTGAAGTAAACAACGCGATCCGCGCCCGATCCATCAGGCTTTCGTCAACCGGAGCCGTTTCCGCCCGTGCGCGTGGAAGCATCAACAACGCTGTGCCGGCCGCAATCAGGACGACAAACGACACCACCAACACCAAAGCCGGATTCACTCCCCCGGCGGCCGCTTTGCGAGTCAACGCAACAACCCCCGCCATGCCGCGCAACAGGATGAACAGTTCCGAACATGCGATGATCGCAAAACCGCGATTCGTCGATATGCCTTGCCAGTCGGGGAGAACCGGCCCGAAAATCACGATTGCCAGCAACCCGCCCAGCCATAACGCGCTGAACAGGCCGGCCGCAAGGTTCTCTCGAAAAAATGTGGAACGGGCAAGGCTCCAGCGATGGCGAACGGCGAGGCTCGCCGTTACGGCGGCCATCGCGAGGATCACAATCAGGCCGAGTTCAATGTGTTTGTCGTCCGGCGTGGGATGTAGTCCATGCCGCACGATGGCCGCGGCAACTCCGGCCGCCTGGAAAAACACTTCCCACTGCCGCAGTCGCTGTGCGCGCTTCGGGTACAGAGTGTCGGTGGTGGCGATGGCCAGTGCCGGGTTTTGATTTTCAATCATCGTGCACCCGACGACATTGCCATCCGGAAAAGACCAGCGAGAAATCAACTCGACGGAACGACCTCACTGCCGAACCGCTGCCCTTGTTAACGTGCTGCAGATCGTAATGGATCTTGCCCAACAGCAACAGGATGCGGATTTCTTGCGATGTCCGAGAGGCAATTTCAAAACCCCTCTCCCAGAGGGAGAGGGAGTCTTGAAACCAGTTCGAATCAGGTTTTAGCGCCACGCCGTCTCCCCAACACTTTTCCGATTCGGTATGATGACGCCGAGTGAAAATCCTTCAGAGAGGCAAACCGAGCGTATGGTCCGCGACTTCACCACCGAGAGCCTGTCACACGACCCCGTGCATGGCTACATTCCGTTTGTTTCACCGTCGGGATTGCCGGCTGGGGAAGTCTCCGAGCAGCAGATTATCGATCACCCCTGGGTGCAGCGGCTGCGGCAAATTCATCAGTTGCAAACCGCCTGGTGGGTGTTCCCATCGGCCGAACACATGCGGTTTCAGCACGTCATGGGGGCGATGCATCTGGCATCGCGGGCAATTGACGAGTGGTACGAATCGCTGGTGGATTCTTGTCACAATGTGCCATCGCGGGCCTATGTCGAGAGCCTGTTGCGAATGGCCGCCTTGTTGCACGATGTCGGTCACGGTCCGTTTGGGCATTTTTTCGATGATCATCATCTCGCGCAGTTCGGCGTCACACACGAAGACATTGGCGGAGTGATTATCGAACAGGAACTGGGCGATCTGCTTCGCCGCGTCCGCCGCAATCCCTCCGGCCAGTTGGGACCGTTGGAGGAAATTGAGCCGAAACAGGTGGCCTGGTTAATCCGGCGACCAACGGGAGCCGATGCACCTTCGCCACCCGACGGTCAGCCGGCATTGTTCGACGTCGATGAGGGACAACCCGATTGGTTGCGGAAACTGCGTTCGTTGTTCAGCGGCATTTATACAGTCGATAACATGGATTTCGTGCTGCGTGATGCGTACATGTCGGGATACAGCCAACGTGCGTTCGATATTTCGCGGCTGATGCATTACAGCTTTTTCACAGAGTCCGGATTGACGATTCATGCACGCGGGTTGCCGACGCTTATTAATTTCATTGAAACCCGGGCGAATCTGTTTCGCACCATTTATTTTCACCGTACGGTCCGCGCCATCGATCTTGCGCTGGAAGATCTGTTCGCTGAGACGATGCAGCATCTGTTCCCCGGCAACCCGTTGGAGCATCTGGATAAGTACCGGCAGTTGACTGAATGGTCGTTTCTGGTTGATGTCGGCCGCTGGGCGGCGGGCGAGAGTTCCGATGTTGGCGACCTCGGATCGCGTTGGGCCGACCTGTTTGCCAGAAACATGAACTGGAAAATGGCTTGCGAACGGACGCTGCAGTTTCACGCGGGAAAATCCGAACGGACAACAATCTTTTCCGAACCGGAGCTTGTCGAAAAGCGAGTTCGTGACCATTTGCCCGCCGAGTTACGGACGATTCCGTTGCGGATTGATGTGGCCCGGCACTATCACCGTCCCAGCGGGCGTTTGCCGACGGGAGGGCAGAACTTTCTGCTCGACCCGGCGGTTGGTACGCCGCGGGAGTTGTACGACGACGAATTGTTTCAGTCGTTGCCGGTCAGCGTGTCGATCTTCCGCGTCTATTCGAAGGACCACGCGCACGACGCTGCCTTGAACGCGGCGTTGAATCAAGTGTTCGGTGAAGTGGAAGACAGCAAAACGAACATGTGACGGTATTCGCCCCGGTTGGAGGCAGGCTCTCAGTCCCACCACCAGCGCTCCGCGTCCTTCGGAACGCGGTTGGCATCGCGAGTTCCTGCCAGCTGGCGTTTTGGCGGGGCCTCTTTTCGGGCGGTGCGGCCGGTGATTGTGCGTGGATTGATTTCGACGCCGCCGCTGACGGAAATCAGCCAGTGTCGGTTCTTCACCAACCGAAAGTTGGCCAACGATGGCACCGACTTGGGAACCGGAGCCGTCGCGACTTTGTAAGCCGTGTCATCGAGAAATTCGTTTGGCGACCACGAACGATCGTCGTCACGGCCGCGTTCGGCAATCAGTTCGGCAACGACCGACAAACCAATGAGATTCTGCAATTCGGCAAACACGGGCAAACGCGCGGCAGTGTCGCCGAAGTAGCGCGTCATCGATGTTGCGAATTGTCGGGCGGCAGGTGCCGCCTGTGGCGTTTTCGTTTTTTTGCCGCCCTTGTTTGCAGTGGCCGTCGGGGCCGTGGCGACACGCACACCCTGGCCATCCAATTCGAATGCGAGATCGTCGGCCGTGTGATAGACGGCGTCGTATTCACCGACGAACCACCAACGGTGCTGACGTTGCGGACCGGGCCGCAAGCGCTTTGCGGCCAAGTCAAGATAATTGGTGACACCTTTGACGGGCGGCGGATCGTGCGCGAGCGCGATCCGTTTGAGTCGATAATCGGCTGCAAGCAACTTCAGCGCGAAGCGGCTGGATGCGGGAACGCCGAATAGTCTGACCGACTGCGGCCCCATTGCCTGTTCCATGCCGCCAAACACCTGTGTGATTCGTGACCGGTCGATGCCGCCCAATTGCCGCATGTAGGTCGCATAGTTTTTCATGCCATTGACGGTCGGGTCAATCGAGCAGCCGATAAACGGCGCAGTCGGCTGCTTGCTCAACGCGTACCGCAGGGCGACGATCAAGTCGTCCAATTCCAGTGGCGGCCGATTCGATTTTCCGCCGAGTACGCCGCCCGTCGCCGATTGTCTCCAGCCTTCAGCCGGCCCGGCAATCACGACGTCACCCGTCTCAGGAAAAAAGAAAATATGCGTAATCCGATTCAACCCGGCCAGATAACGGATGTCGGCCGGCAGAGGTTTGTCGTCGGCCAAGAGTTGACGCACATGTTCTTCCAACCGCCGCAGCGACACCTTGCGCAGCGGACTGGCAGCAGCTAGACCGGCCGACTCGGGGGGGGCGAACGCTTCGGCTCGCAGCATTTCCAGGCGTTCATCGGCCGTGAGCGTGCTGGTGTGTTTCAACATTCCCTCGGCATCGATGTAAATGCCGCCGACGGCAAACTGCGCATGGATCTGTTCCACATTCGCAATGCAAACAAGAAGGATCACCAGCGTGGCGCGACCGATAGGGCGAAGTACGGACATGGCATGCGCTCCTTCTGAACGGATCGAACGTCGCTTGCGGTTTCGCGGACGTTGGAACACGCGACCGCTCGCGAAACGGCAAGCGATAAATGACTACGTGATCCCGGCCGACGAACTCATGTTACTCCGATTCCCCGCAATTCCGCGATAGTATTTCCGTCAATTCGGCGGAAAAGCGACTGCGGGGCATCACGTCGTCGCAACCCGCTTTCCGGGATTCCTCAAGCCGGGCGGTGTGGACGTGTGAGCCGAACGCGATAACGTGAGGTTTGTCCGTGGTAGTCGAATTGCTGACGGCGGCGATCACGTCGGCCGGCGAGAGCCCCGGCATTGCCAGATCGAGAATGACGCAGCGATAACCGCCGCCAGCCAATTTCGAGAGGCCGCGTTCGATGTCCGCCTCCAACTCGACGTGCAGTCCCATCGCGGTGGCCGTTCCGGTGACTTTGCTGCCGAAAAAGAGATCGCTGCTGAACATGATTGTGTTTTTGTTCATGGATTGATCCGACGGGACGCGGCCCGTCGGCTTTATGGGGTTGGATGGATGTTAGAGATCGATTGCGCCGGCTTGGGAGCGGTGGAAATGGACGTGTTGCCAGCGGCCTTCCTGGAATTGCCAGACGCGGGTTTCTTCGTTGGCGACGGTGGTCGTTCCACCCCCTTCGAGCATCCGCTGGGTCAACCGCACGTAACTGACGACCGCCACCTCGCCCATCAACCGCACATCGGGCGAGCAAATTGACGACTGCTTGGCCGCTTTTTCGCTGCGTTTCTTCGGATCGAAATAGAACCGATGAAATTCCATGCCGCGGATCAGTTGCCCGACCGCTTCCGGTTCATACGCGGTCAACGAGGGATCGCACAATTCGGTGTACACGTCCCAGTCGCCGCCGTCAATCGCGTCGAGCAATTGTTGACTCAGCGTTAACAATTCATCGACGACTGAATCAGAAGTGTCGTTCATTATTCGTTCGGCTGTTCTGTCAGACGTTAGTGATTTAAGCGAAATTCGGCCGTGGTCAGCAGTGCCCATGTTAATTCTGTGAGGGCGGACTTACGGCGGTCTTTGTGCTGTTTGAGATACTCAGTCACGATGTCGATCTCGTCCGTTTCGGGACGGCGCGTCACCAGAGTCAGGTAAAGTTCGTCGGCGACGGCCTTGGAGTCATCCAACTTCACGATCCGCTGCATGAGCGAGCCATCGCGCGGCTGCAGCCAGTCGAACACGAGTTTTTCATTCATTAAGAATAACGAGTGTTTCGTCGATGGCGCGAACTCCGTCTCCGCTTCGCCGGGTGGATTGCCGAATGTTGCTCCAAATAGCAACAACACGTCGGGCAAATTGTCCGGCAGCGGCAGGCGATCGTTGACGTAGTCTTTGTAGGTGAATTTGGAGTCTTTCGGAGCCGGCGTGTCGGTAACGCGTTTGAGGTTCCCGGTGGCCGTCATTAGGCACCACGCCATTTGCTCGGCCGAAAGCGGTTTGGCCAACGCCACGCGATAACTCGCCTCCGCGACGTCGGTCGCCTTCACACCATCGGGCAGCAAACTGCTGCGCTGATAGGCTGCAGTGACGGCAATCTCGCGCAACAGATATTTCACGTCGTATTTGTGGGCGACGAATTGATCGGTCAGCAGCTGGAGCAGTTCCGGATGCGAGGGCGGATTCTCGCCGTGCAGCAGGTCGAGCGGATGCACCAATCCGCGACCCATCATCAGAAACCAGAACCGATTGACTGCATTGCGTGCGAAGCGGCGGTTCTCATTCGAAGTCAAATGTTCGGCGAGCAACTTGCGCGGTTGAAACTTGGGAACACCGGGCAGCCCATCTTTTGCCGGTGATGCGAATTCATCCCCCTTTTTCTCGAACGTAGGGACTTCAACTTCCTTGCCGCCCGGCAAACGCGGCCCCGTCTGGCTTTTGTCCTCGGGTGTGAAAACCGATTGAAATTCAATTCGCGCCTGCGTGACGGTTTCTATAAGAAACGAGTTCTTCTGTTTGTCGGCCTGCAGTTTGCTTTGCTTGAGGTAGGAGTAGAGACCGAAGTAGTCGGCCTGCAGGTAATCTTCAATCGACGGGTGATTGTGGCATTGGGCGCATTGCAGGTCCATGCCGAGAAACAACCGTCCGACGTCGCGCGTGAGTTGATGGTGATCGGCGCGACCGCCATCGACGAAGAAACGAATCGCCGGACGCGCCGCTTCGTCGCTGCCGTCGGTCGCAATCAACTCGCGGACAAATTCGTCCCAGGGTTTGTTGGCGGCGAAGGACGCCCGCAGGTATTTGTTCCATGCGGCATCTTTGATCGCGGTCCCGGCGCGTCGTTCCAGCCACATCACTGTCAACGCCTGCTGCATTCTTCGGGGGTAGTCGTCACCGGCGAGCAGGCGGTCGATCAGTTGAATTCGTTTGTCAGGCGCGGTCTCTTCCAGAAAGTGGCGAGTCTCGGCCGCAGTAGGAATTGTTCCGGCCAGATCGAGCGAAATCCGCCGCAAGAACTCGGCATCGGTCGATTGTGCGGCGACTGATCCTCCAGCGGCGGCATTCACCAACCGGTCGATCTCCGCATGCAACGGTTCTTCGGCCATCGCAACCGTTTGCATGTTGGCAATCAATGCCAACACAACGAATGACGCAAGAAGCGGGTGCCACTGGCGTGTCGCCAGTGCAGCGCGGTAGGCACTGGCGACACGCCAGTGGCACCCATCGACGGATGATCGACGGGTATTCGGGTATCGTTCACGAAGTGCCGAGTGTTTCATGCGGGCTGCTCCGTGAGTGAGTACAACACCATGCTGCCGGCGAAACCGGGATACTCGCCTTCCTTGTTCAGGCGGCGACCGTTGCCGCCACGCTGTCCGCCGCGGTCACCGAATGTCGTGGCGACAAGCCGTGTGCCGTCGGCATTGATTGCAAACCCGCGGAACGACGTCACGTTTTTCACCTTGTGCGACTCTTTCTCTTCGCCCGGTTTCCAGAACCACAACATCCCGCCCGCTTCACTGCTGCCGGCACCAATGACGTATCCTGCGGAATGATAGGCGACGTGGAGAATCGGCCCGGTGTAGGAATCCTTCGGCGTCATGATGATTTGCTGTTTGCCGCCTTCCCAATTGAAGGCGACAACTGTGGGAGTTCCTTGCGCCTGATTGGCATTCTTTCCTTCGAATCCCGCGCAATACAGCGTTTTGAATTCATCGTCGAAGGTCATGCAGCGGACGCCGCCCTGGTGGTATTGATAATACGGCTTGTAAAGTTTGCCGGCGTCGAATTCGCGGATGAGGTTGCCGTCGGGAACTTTCCAGTGCTTGACGATGCCGCGCAGGTCACCGCTGACGAGGCTGTCGCCGTCGTTGTAAAACGCCACGCTGTGCACGTGATGTTCGTGTCCCTTGAGTTCGCGGACGAGTTGACCGTCGGCGGCCGAAAACACGCGAACGATGCGGTCGTTGCCGCAGGTGGCGAGGAACTTGCCGTCGGGGCTGACGGCCAATTCGTGCAGCCACGACGAATTCGTCTGCTCGATTGTCCAATCGGGTTTCATTTCGCCGTCGGAAATCGTCCAGCAATGGACCTGCCCCCAGGAGTCGGCCGTCAGCAGCCGCTTGCCGTCAGGATGCAGCACCATCCCTTCCACCCAACCCTTGTGGGCATCGAAGCCGACGAGTTTTGCATCGGCATCGGCGAGATTCCAACGGTAAAGTCGGCCATCGTATCCGCCGGCAAACACAAATTGCCCGTCGGCACTGAACTGCACGCTGAGCAGTTGCCGATCGTTTTCGACGACGCGTTCCTCTTTGGTGACGGTTGGGTCGAATGTTGGTGCTAACACCGGCATTGGAATGCTCCAGGAAACACGCGGGGCCATGCCCCGCCGCTAAACGGCTATGCCAACAGTTCTTCAATTGGGTGATGATCGTCGTGTGCTATCGGCAGCGGTTGGCCGTTGTTGTCGTATTCGGTTTTGGCGGGATCGATGCCGATCGCGCGGAAGAATGTGTGGAACAGATGTCCGACGTCATACTCTTTGCCGTCGTTGAACGATCCCTTGTCGTTCGTCTTGCCGACGATGACGCCCGGTTTGATGCCAGCACCGCCCATTCCCATCGACCAGCATTCGGGCCAATGATCGCGGCCGATGCGACCGTTGATTTTCGGCGTGCGACCGAACTCCGACATCACCACAACCAACGTGTGATCGTACAAGCCGCGCTCGATGAGGTCGTCGATCATGGCCGCCAACGCGGTATCAACCTGCGGCACGCCGTCCTGGTGGCAGTTGAAGTTGTCGCCGTGCGTGTCCCAGCGGTACATGGTCACCTTGACGAACGTGACTCCCGCTTCCAGCAGTCGCCGCGCCTGCACCATGTGTGTGCCGAATTCGCTGCCGCCGTATCGTTGGATATCTTTCGCATCGAGCCGCGACGGATCGAACAGATCGGAGTGCTTCATCATCTGCTGTGAGATTTCGTATGTGTAATTGTACGCATTGCTGAGATCGGGAACGCGCCGCTCTGCGAAGCGGCGGTTCAATCGATCGCGCAGCGACAAACGGGCTGCGTTGACCTCGGGCGTGATTTCTTTCGGCGGGATCAAATTGGCCGGCGGCTTGCCGTCACCCAGTGCAAGCGCCCCGTAACGCGCTCCGAGAAAACCGGCATCCTGATACATGAACCCGCCGCTGCCCGGCTTGATGTGCATGTAGGGAGGCAGTCCGCTGTCGCCGGAGCCCAGAAGTTTGGCGATTGCCGAACCGAAAAACGGATAGGTGACGCCACGATTTTTCGGGTCGCCGCGCTGGATCGGTTTGACGGCCCGCGAGTGGTCTTCGAACTGCGTGTGCATGCTGCGGACGACCGAAAAACGATCCAGCCGGTTGGCCATGTTGGGCATCAACTCGGAAACGCGAACACCGGGCAATGCCGTTTGAATGTCGCGAAACGGGCCTCCGAATTGTGTTCCCGGTTTCGGGTCCCACGACTCCAACTGGCTCATCGCCCCGTCGAGCCAGACAAACAGAATCTGTTTTCGTTGCTGCTTCACCCGGTCGGCAAATGCGTGTTCCAACATGCCGGGCATGCCCACTCCGGCGGCTGCACCGCCGAGCAGAGTCTGCATTACCCCCCGCCGCGAAATGCCATGTTCAGCCGATCGGCAGGCAAAGGGGTGTTTCATCCAAGTTCACCTCAGTCCGAAAGGGCGCAGCGGGAAAAGTTTCAACCTCAGCGTCGGGAAATCAGTATATCAGTTGTGCAAAACACGCACAAACAATGTCCGATGCGAGTCGGTTGATCGCTTGACCAAGAATACTTAGCCGCCGGTGAAAACACCGGCGGCCGACGCGCGATGGCTAATGGTCTTTCGATTGTTCCAAAGCGTCGGAACGCCGGCCCGCCGGACCCAGAGGGTACCCCTTCACGGCGGGCTAAATGGTTGGGCGAGTTGTCGCTTTGAGTCATTCACGCGGCCATTAACTTTAGGATCGCGGGGATGACCTTGGTGTATGCCAGGTTGGCGGACATCGCCAGCAACAACACGAAGCCGATGACTCCCAGTGTGAGTTGCAGCGGCGAGTTGACGTTCTCGCCCATGATGTCCTTGCGCGAGGTCAACCACAACAACGTGCCTGCAACAATGGGAGACGCCAGCACCGTGACCGCTTGGGCCGACACGATCAACATGACCGGGCTTTTCAGTTCCAGCACGATAATGCAATACAACCCAACCAACATTCCCGTCAGCAAAACGGTGACCGTGAAGATCTTGGGCCATTTGTCTTCCGGTTTGTTTCCAATACCCAAACCGTCGGCCAATATGAAGCCGCCGATCATCGAGTTCACCAGAAACGAAGAATACGCCGCCGCAAACACGCCGAGGAAGAACAGTGTCGGCCCGATAGCGCCGAATAGCGGACGGAGTGAAGTTCCCACTTCGGGCAAATCGCGAAAGCCGCGTGCTGCGATTTCTAATTCGCCTTTGGCAGGCGTGAAGTCTCGTTCAAATTCAGACGACGGCATCACGACCGACCACCGGGGGCCGTCTGTTTTCCAGTCGATTTCGGCCTTCGCGTTCTTGAGCGTCTTTTCATATTGGGTCGCGTCACTGTCATCGATAATCAGCGTCGTGTTGGCAGGCAACTCCGTGTGTGTCGATTTCGTGACGACCTGTTCGAGTTTGAAATCGGGATGAAAGATCGTGGCCGGCGTTGCCATCAGCATCAACGTGATCGCGACCATGATGAATGCGCCGACGCGAACATCGATCATTCCGTCTTTCAATTCGCCCTTCGACCAACCCTTCTGGCGGACCAGATACGATTGATAAAATGCAGCCGACGTGACAAATGTTGTGCCGATAAGTCCCAAGACGGAGAGATCGAATTTCTGCGCACCGCCGGGGATGAAGCCAACGAACCATTCACCCAGTCGCGGCCCGGAGATAATTAGATTGAACGCGAACGCGACCAACATCAGCCCCACGAACACCATCATCAGCTTTTCGAGGGCCTTGTACATGTTCTTGAACGCCAACAGAAATCCGATTGCCAACGCGTTGAATATGACAATCAAATAGTTGACGTCGAGATACGTCGCCAGCGCGTAATGGACGCCCAGGTTGTTACCGAATTGAAAAGCAGCCGAGATGAAGAAGACACTGACGCCGATGAGAACGGCGAACCAGCGCCCCAAGCGGTCGGCGATCAGCGAACCGGCCGATTGATTGACCGAGACGCCAAGGCGTGCGCCCATCGACATGTAAGTGAGCATGAAAACGACTGCGATGACGACGACCCACGAGAGTCCGTAACCGAATCGTCCGCCGACGTTGGAACTCGTCAGAATGCTTCCCGGTCCGATGACGACGCAGGCTGTAATCAGGCCGGGGCCGAGTCGCTGGTACCACTTTTTCGATGCGGGTTCTGCGGTGCTCATTCGTTCGATGTTCCTCACAGGGGCCGATCAATGTTTCGCTGCGCGCTGCGATGGGAGAATGTCGCCGCGCAGGCGTGCCGAGTAGCCTAACGCGCCGAAAGCCGGAATGCCAACGGATACAGCGGCGGCACGGGTGCCTGCTGAATGAAGATGGGAGATACGATTCCTCGGAACGGCTTTCAGGACACCCTCTCCCTCTGGGAGAGGGTTGGGGTGAGGGCTGTTTCCTGGTTCATCGGCCGCCCTCACCCTGCTTCAATCGCCTTTGGCTCTGAAGCTGTCCCTCTCCCGGTGGGAGAGGGGCTTGCATCGGCGCCGACTTCACGAACTGCTCTACTCCTCGAACTGGTTGAAGAAATCGCCCAGCTCCGCATCGGCATCGTCTTCGTCCTCGTATTCTTCGTCCAACTCTTCGTCGTCGGCGTACTCGCCCTCTTCGGTGTCGGTGGTATATTCTGTATCGGCCTCAGCGACCGCGCCGAAGTCGGGCTGCTCCTCGTCGACTGCGGGGGCCTCGTCCGTTTCCGGAGCGGCTGGAATATCGTCTGCCGTGTCGGCGTCTGCGGTGGGAGACTCAACCTCTGCAGGTTTGTCTTTCGACTTTCGGCCGAATTTCAACAGGCCGCCGAACATTGAACCGAGTTTGCCTTTGCCGGCGGGTTCGGCAACTTCCGACGTTGCATCATCGACTGCCTCAGCGACTTCCGTCGTTTCGATTTCGGCCGCTTCCACTTCAATTGCGACTTCCGGTTCCGGTTCGTCGTTGGCAAAAGATTCCGCTAATGCCTGCTGAACGACTGCGGGGTCGATGACGACGGTGGCTGCGACATCGGCACTGTCGTCGGGCGGCTGCGGGTCGTCGGCCGGCAGAATATCCGGCACGTCCTCAGCGGCCAGGGGAGTCTCGTCGGAGTCCGGCAGCGCCCGCATCACGGGCATCTCGACGGTTGAGCCGGGTTGTTCGATGTTCGGGTTCGACGACTCGTAGTGGACGACAAACTGCACCGGACCAATCGACAGTCTGCTACCCGGCGGAAGCGCGACGTCCCGGTTCGGCGGAATCATCACCCCGTCGACCCAGGTGCCGTTGGCACTTTCCAGATCGCGCACCAGCACGCCGGATTCGATAACCGTCAGCTTGCAATGCCTGCGGCTGATCTCGCTGGATGCGATGCGCAAACTGCAATCGGTACTCCGTCCGATGACGGCATCGGAATGGATGTTGACCGTCTTTTTCTTGCCCGACTTATGCGAGACTTCCAACCGTACCTGCATGACGAATTACCAGTTTGCATCGACTACGCGACTTGCTGTCGCTTAACACTCACGTCTCTAAGATAGCTGCGGGCCATTGAATTGACACATTGGAGCCTGAAGCGCAAGCGAAGGATGATTCCAGGAGACTCCTTCGCTTGCGCTTCAGGCTTTGATTGGCGGCAATTCGGCCGCTGCCGCCTATTGTAACGCCGCAATACGACTGATCTCCAATGCTGCGGATCAGATTCTTCTGATTTGTCACACGTTTTGCCTGCCCGTGTGTTGAGCAGTTGATCCCACGGGGCGCGGTCCGTGGGCTTTGGTTGTGATATTACTTTTCGGCGTTTCCGATGCAGTACAGGTTCTTCCAGGTGCGAAGGAAAATTTGTCCCTGGCTGACCGCTGGTGCGGCATACAGTGTTTCGCCGATGCTGTTCTTTGCCAGCAGTTTGAATTTTGATCCGGTGCCGACGAGGAATGTGTCTCCTTCGATATTGCTGACGTGGAGTTTTCCGTCGGCCAGCAGAATCGAACCCCACAGGTTGCCTCCCAGCCGCTCGCGCCAGACGCGTTCGCCGGTGCGTGCCTGCAGGCATTCGAGAATTCCGTTGGCGTTGGAAATGTAGAGCAGTCCATTGTGAATGATGCCGCTGCCGATTCTCTGCGGCGTTTTCATTTTGGTTGTCCATAGCCGGCGCGTCGCTGTGACGTCACCGCTGCCGCCCGTTTCTACCGCGAGGGTGGCCGCGTTGTGTCCGGAGACGCCGACGACAAACTTGCCGCCGTCACCCACAATCGGCATCGCGTAGACTTCGTTGCCCATGCCATCGCACCGCCACAGCATGTTGCCATTGTTCGGGTTGTACGCCTTGAACAAACCGATGCCGCCGATACGTTCTCCCGGCAGCGGCAGAATCAGTTCGTCGCGATCGTTGCTGCGAACGACAACCGGCGTACTCCACGAACCGAAAATTGGGCTGTTGATGCCGACTTCGTCCGATCTCCAGACGGTCTTGCCGTTGGTGCGGTCAAGGGCTGTCAGAAATGTCGGCTCGCCCGGCCCCTGAAAAACGATGAGCATGTTCTTGTAGATGATTGGGCTGCCACCATTCCCCCACCGATGCAAGACGGCACCAAACTTGCGATGCCACAGCAGTTTCCCGTCGAAGTCGCAGGCGATGACACCCGACGAAGAAAAGTGTGCGTAGACGGCTTTGCCATCGGTGACGGGGGAACTGCTGCAGGGCGGGTTCTGTCGGTGACTGGTTTCCTCGACATCGCATGCGACTTCGCGTTGCCAGAGTTGCTTGCCGGTCTTGCGGTCGAACGCAAGAATCGCCCGCCGCGTACCCTTCTCCAGCGCCTGCGTGATGAAGATGTGATCTTCCCAGATGATCGGCGTCGAATTTCCGATGTCGGGAAGTGGCGTCTTCCAGGCGACGTTTTCGCCGGCGGTCCATTTTTCGGGAAGGCCGCGTTCGGCCGATATTCCCCGACCTTCGGCACCCCGCCACGCGGGCCAATTGTCGGCGGAGGCCGGTTGGGTCACCGCAACGGTCAACGTGGCGGCATAGAGTAATGTGGTGAAACAGCGGATTGCGGCAAGCTTCATGGCGTCGATTCCTCAAAGTGACACGTTGCTGTCTGGTTCGGAAACTGCGATCTGAATTACACCACAAACCACTCTCAGGTGCCATCATTGAACACTCTGGCAGAGCCTTCGATCTCACAGCGAGCGATCGTTCTGGGGGCTACGCTCCGAAAACGTCGCTTCGACCCCAGCCACACCTAATCAAAACGGAATGGCAGACTCGCTCATCATTGAGCCTGCGGCCGATTGTCACCCGACCGGCCGGTGTGTTAACCTTCACCCGGCACTGGGGGTGGATTCGTCTGTTCTGCAGTGAATGAGAGTCTCTGCCTGAGAACGGAATATCAATATGAGTTCGCCCCCTCCGGAAAGCCCCCGGAGTTCCCCGCCCCCCGACAAACCATCACGTTCATCAAAAGGTCCGTCCGGCGGCGATGAAAAACCGCGATCGCCACTGGCAGGACCGTGGCTGATTGTGATCCTGATTCTGGGCATCCTGCTGATCTGGATGTGGCGATCGAGTCCGACGAATACCGGATCGACGGTCAAATACAGCTTCTTCCGATCGCAGTTGGCCGAAGGCAACGTCAAGGAAGTTCGCATTTACGGCGACATTCTGACCGGCGAGTGGATTGCCGTTCCCGCCAGTCCGAAAGGCTACGACGGCGATCTGAAGCCGAGATTCAACACGGTCTTGTTGCCCGGTTACGTCACCGACGACGGCCTCTATCCGCTGATGGACAAACAGGGGATTGTGGTTGATGTGGAAAAAACGAGCATTGGCGCCGGCACGCAGATGATTTTCTGGCTGGGCATTCCGCTGGTGATGTTCGTTGTGTTCTGGTTTCTCATTCGCCGTGCATCCGACCCGATGGGCGGAGGCATGATGGGCGGATTCACCCGCAGCTCGGCCAAACGCTTCGAACCAAACGACGAACGCACGACCTTCGACGACGTGGCCGCCATGGAGCAGGCGAAACGCGAACTGCAGGAAGTGGTCGAGTTCTTGAAGAACCCTGCGAAGTTCCAGCGGCTGGGCGCACAGATCCCCAAAGGTGTGCTGATGATGGGGCCGCCGGGAACCGGCAAAACGTTGCTGGCCCGCGCCACCGCCGGCGAAGCGGGTGTTCCCTTCTTCTCGATTAACGGTTCGGAATTCATTCAAATGTTTGTCGGAGTGGGAGCCAGCCGCGTCCGCGATTTGTTTCAAACGGCCAAGCAGGCCAGCCCCTGCATCGTGTTTATCGATGAGATCGATGCCGTCGGCCGTGTTCGCGGAGCCGGTTTGGGCGGCGGTCACGATGAGCGCGAACAAACGCTGAACCAGATCCTCAGCGAGATGGACGGTTTTCAGCAAAACGAGGCGGTGATCGTTCTCGCGGCAACTAACCGGCCCGACGTTCTCGACCCGGCGCTGTTGCGTCCGGGGCGTTTCGATCGGCACATTTCGGTTGATCGGCCTGCTGCGGCCGGTCGGGTTGGCATTCTGAAGGTTCATTGCCGTAAGGTGCCGTTGGCCGACGACATCGATTTGGAGGAGATCGGTGCGGGAACGATTGGTTTTTCCGGTGCCGATTTGCGTAACCTCGTCAACGAGGCGGCCTTGAACGCCACGCGTGAAGGGAAGTCGGCAGTTGATATGGAGGATTTCGAGTCGGCCCGTGATCGCGTGCTGATGGGAACGACCCGCGAAGAAGTTCTCAACGAACACGAACGCGAGATGACGGCGTATCACGAAGCGGGACACGCGCTACTGGCGTGGTTGTTGCCCGAAGTCGATTCCGTCCACAAGGTGACCATCATCCCGCGCGGCCGGGCATTGGGCGTCACGCAACTCATTCCCGATGAAGAACGGTTCCATATCGGCGAGAAACGACTGCATTCACAAATCGTGATGATGCTGGGTGGCCGAGCCGCCGAGAAACTGGTCTTCGACGAATTCTCCGCCGGAGCAGAGGACGACCTCAAACGGGCCACCGACATCGCCCGCCGCATGGTCGCCCACTGGGGCATGAGCGAAGTCATTGGACCGGTCGCATTTCGTCAGGGCGAAGAGCATCCGTTCCTCGGCAAGGAAATTCACGAGCAACGTCAATTCAGCGAAGAGACAGCACGAATTATCGACCAGGAAGTTCAGCGATTTCTGACGACAGGGGCGGATCGAGCATCCGAACTGTTGATTGAGCATCGCGAAGAACTCAATCGCGTGGCCGCCGCACTGCTCGAAAACGAGAGTCTGGGCAAACCGGAACTCATCGAACTACTCGGCGAACGCGCAAAAATCGGAGCCGACGGCAACGGTCAGAAATAAGTTGATACGGAAACAGAAACAGCCCGTAGCGCTACCAGCCCGCAGCGCAAGCAAGGGTTTTCGCGTACAACCACCCTTGCTTGCGCGCTTTGAAATTGCACTGTTTGACTGAACGAGAGTTACAAACCCCAAGTATTTAAGCCTGAAGCGCAAGCGAAGGGGCTTGCTGGCATCGCCCTGGAATCATCCTTCGCTTGCGCTTCAGGCTTCGATAGACCGGGGATTCGATTACTTTCTCTAACCGGAAAACTGAAGTGTGCAACTTCAAGGCTCGCGCGACGGGCTGGTAGCGTATCCGAATTGGTAACGCAAAACTCATCGAACGTTTTCAGCATCAACGAAGTTTGATAGGATAAATAGCTGAAGTTGAAGGCTATGCGACGGTGTCGTCATCGGTTGCCGTTCGCGTTGTTTCATACATCCGAGTCGTCGAGAACGGACGTCTCCTGCTCGCGAAATTGAGGTCGAACATGAATTTGCAATCCAGCACGACGCCAATGATCCATACGCTCTCACTGCGCAATTGCCTGTTGGCAATGTTGATGCTGGCGGTGTGTGCGGTGACCTTCGGCGACGGGCAAACGGCCCAGGCACAATCGGCCGACAAGAAATCCGACACGTCGAAAGTCGTCAAGGCAAAGAAGAAGAAACTTCCGGAGAATCCCTTTCCCGATCGTCCCAAGGTACCGGCCGGAATTTTCGATGGCGGCAAAGCCTGGTTGAACGCCTCAGGTCCGATTTCCGTTAAGGATCTGAAAGGCAAAATCGTTCTCGTCGATTTCTGGACCTACTGCTGCATCAACTGCATGCACGTACTGCCGGACCTCAAATATCTGGAAAAGAAGTATCCGAAAGAGCTAGTGGTCATCGGCGTTCACTCGGCGAAATTTGACAACGAGAAAGATTCCGAGAACATTCGTCGTGCCGTGCAGCGGTACGAAATCGAGCATCCGGTGGTCAACGATGCCGACATGACTCTGTGGCGCAGCTTCGGTGTGCGCGCCTGGCCGACATTGGTGTTGCTCGATCCGGAAGGCCATTACCTCGGTTCCATTTCCGGCGAGGGACACCGCGATTTGCTGGAGACGATCGTCGATAAGCTGATCGCCTATCACAAAGCCAAGGGAACGCTCGATGAGACCCCGGTGCAATTCAATCTGGAAAGCGCCAAACTCAAGCCGACGCCGTTGCGGTTTCCCAGTAAGGTTCTGGCCGATGAAGAGGGTGGGCGATTGTTCGTGGCCGACACCAATCACAATCGCATCGTGGTGACGTCGCTGGATGGATCGTTGCAGGAAGTGATTGGCAGCGGACTGCACGGCAACAACGACGGCAGCTACGTCGATGCCCAGTTCGATCATCCGCATGGCATGGCGTTGGTTGGTCAGAAGCTGTACATAGCCGACACCGAAAACCACCTCGTCCGTACAGTGGACCTGGAGAAGAAAACGGTTGCGACGCTGATGGGAACCGGCAAACAGGCCCGACGTCGCGGCTTGGGTGGGACACAACCACTGAAAAAGACCGCGCTCAACAGCCCGTGGGCGTTGGTCGCCGTCGATGGAACGCTCTACATCGCGATGGCCGGGCCGCATCAAATCTGGAGCCATAAACTGGGTGGCAATCGCGTGTCGGTCTTTTCCGGTTCGGGTCGCGAAGACATTGTGGACGGGTCGCATAAGGAAGCCGCGCTCGCACAACCTTCCGGCATCGTCACCGATGGCAAGTCGCTGTATTTCGTCGATAGCGAAGGCTCGTCGATTCGCCGGGCCGACACCAAAGCCAACGGCGGCGTGAAGACGCTGATTGGGCCGGCCGATTTGCCGGGCGGTCGGCTGTTTGAGTTCGGCGACATCGACGGCATCGGCAGTAAGGCGCGGCTGCAACATCCCATCGGCATCGCCTACAACAACAAAGCCATCTACGTGGCCGACAGCTACAACCACAAAATCAAAAGGCTGGACTTCACTTCTGCCGGCTGGAAAGTCACAACGCTGTTGGGGACCGGCAAACGGGGCGACAAGCTCGACCCAATCCAGTTTTCTGAACCGGAAGGACTGTCGGTCGCCGGCGGAAAACTGTTTATCGCCGATACCAACAATCACCGCATCTGCGTGGCCGACCTGAAGACGAAAAAGGTGACCGAGTTTGCAATTGCCGGGCTGAAGCCACCGGCACGCACCAAAGCCAAGCCGACCGAAGTTGCCAACAAGAAACCGGCACAGAAAGTTCCCCCCCAAACGGTTGCCGCCGGTAAGACACTCGATTTTGCGGTCGAGTTGAAATTGCCCGTGGGTTTCAAACTCAACAAACTCGCGCCGGTCATCTACAAGGCGACAGCGGTCGGCGATCAGAAACTCATTGCGGCCGGCGAATTGAACGCACGCAAACGCGCAACCGCCGACGGCACCACGGCCACCGTCAAACTCCCGTTGGCAGCCCAAACCGGCGCAGCAACGCTGGAGTTGGCACTCACATTCAGCTACTGCCGCAACGGAGTCGGCGGCCTCTGCAAAATCAAAACCGTCCGCTGGGAAATCCCCATCAAACTCGCCGCCGACGCGAAGCAGAAAGCCGTCAAGCTACAAGCCGACGCAACCAAGTAAGTTTAGCGGCGGGGTAACGCCCCGCGCGTCGTCAGGCGAGCGGTGGGCGTAAGCCCGCTGATGAATCGGGAGTCGCGCCATGTCTCAACCGGCCCGACGAGCAATCGCCAAATGCGCTGTAGCTGCGGTGGCCGTTGTTGTGGTGTATCCATTGAGTTTTGGGCCGGCAGCGGCGATGAATGAACACGGACTGCTTTCTGTCGGTACTGCTCGGTTTTTGGAAGATGTGGTCTACGCCCCTCTTCTGTGGGCATACACCAACAGCTCTGGGTTCGGCGCATTTATGGACGCTTATCTCGTTCTCTGGGCTTGGTGACCAGCAAGGATGTGACATGCCTCACCCCACCCGTCGGGCATTTGCCAAATTGGCCGCAACGGCGATCTGTTGTGTCGCGGTTGTGTATCCGCTGAGTTACGCGCCGTACATGCGCTGGGATTTGGATCGGGCTTGTGAGCAAGGCTGGTTCTATCCAGTGAGCGCTGATGGCGAAGACTATCCGGCCTACAAACCGGCTGATTGGCTGATCGACAATACACCGTTCGACAAGCCGCTATTCGCCTGGGCCAGCCTATGGGGAGTTGGAGATCAATTTCAGAGTGCTGCGAGACGCCGATAATTCTACGAAACAGGCCCACTCAACCAAGCTTCCATGCCATCACCGGTGATCGCACGCAGCCGTTTACAGAATCGTAGTCAGTTGCAACTTACAGACTTCCGCCAGGCGACTGAACACATCCGAATCGAGCGTGCCGCGGCCGCACATGAATTCGGAGATTGTGATGACATCGACTTTGGTCTTCGCCGCCAGTTTGGTGTAGGAGAGTTGGCTCGCGCAAATGGCACAGCGCAATTGGCCGCTGACGGTCGGCTCTTTCATCGCCTCTTGGGTTAGACGGTCGCGCTCGATGATCTCGGGAAGTTCCGCTTCAACCTTGGCAACGGTTTCTTCCCACTGCTCCTGCTCGCCGGGCAAAAACTCGCGGACGATGCGCTGGCTTTGCTTTTCTTGTCTCTGCATGACTGCCCTCACACTTCGTAAGCGGTGACCGGTTCGACGAAGAGGCCGACGATAATCTTGTCGGTCCAGATGAATTCGTAGTGTGGCACTGCGCGGTTCCTTGCATCTGTCTTCGTGTTCACATTGTATTCCATCCACTATTCACGCCAATTGCCGCTTAATTGACGTAACACCCGGCAATCATTACCATTCACCGGTTCAGGCGGACGGATGGCCTTTTGCGGGACGGTGTGCGCCTGAAGAATGCCCGGGTTTGGTGCTGTGTTGGTGCTGATGGGAAACGGGTGTTTTACCCTCTATTTTCGGCCTTTATGCGTCGAAAAACGGTCCGATTGACCGGGCTGTGCTGGCTGATTTTCGGCCAGGAGTACGCATTGGTCGCCAACGGGAGAACGTGATTGTGGCTGATATTGTCGTCAAGGAAATTCTGGAAGCCGGTGTTCACTTCGGACACCGCACGAGTAAGTGGAATCCGAAGATGCGGCCTTACATTTATGGCCGCCGAAATCTGATTCACGTCATCGATATCAAAGAAACCGTCCGCGGCCTGTTGCGAGCCAAGCGGTATTTGAACCGGGTCGCCGGGCAAGGCAGCCTGATCTTGTTTGTCGGAACCAAGCGACAAGCAGCCGAGGTGGTTGAAGAAATGGCCGCCTCATGCGGTATGCCGTACGTTTCCGAGCGATGGCTGGGAGGCACGCTGACCAATTTCCGCACGATTCGCGCGCGGCTGCAGCGGCTCGAAGAGCTGGAAAAGATGCAGGAAAACGGCGCGATCGATTCGTACTCCAAGAAGATGCAATCGACGCTGATGCGGGAATACCGCAAGATCTACCGCAACCTGAACGGAATTCGCAACCTGAACCGCGTTCCCGAAGCGATTGTGGTCGTCGATCCCAAGAAGGAAAAGAACTGCGTCCACGAAGCGCGGATTCTGGGTGCCAAAGTTGTCGCGCTAATCGATACCGATTCCGATCCGGATCAGGTCGATTTGCCGATTCCCGGCAACGATGACAGCATTCGTTCGATCCGGCTCATTCTGGGTCACCTGGCCGACGCCATCAACGAAGGCAAAGGCACGCTTCCCAAAGAACCGGAAAAGATCACGGAAGAAGAGCCGAAGCCGATTCCCTCGTTGTAATTGGTACGCCGATTTCGATGTATTTACAGTCAATGCGGCCCGTTCGGTTGTTCGGTCGATTGTCCGAACCCCGGGCCGCGTTTTTTGTCAAAACGTAGCGCCTCCGGCCGATTGTTGTCCGAGCCGAGGCGCCTCTGTGGAACACGGGTCTCCGCGCGATCTCGCCGAGGCCCGACACTATGAGGAGGAAGAGCGATGGCGGAAATCACGGCCGTGGCGGTCAAGGCACTGCGAGAGCGGACCGATATGCCGATGATGAAGTGTAAACAGGCTCTGGTGGCAGCCGACGGCGACGAAGACAAGGCGGTCGAGATCCTGAAGCAGGAAGCCGGAAAGATCCTCGACAAACGCAAAGACAACGCGACCTCCGAAGGCCGCATTTTTATCGCCACAGCCGACGACGGCAGCGAAGCGGCCATGGTCGAAGTCTGCTGCGAGTCGGCACCTGTCGGCAGCGGAGAGCACCTCGGTTCGCTGGGCGATCTGCTCGTCAAACAACTTCTTGAAGGGCCGGGCGCCGCGACTGTCGATGAACTGCTCGATCAGGACGCTCCGGATGGTAGCGGCCAGACGCTGCGAGCAATCTACGAGAAACTGCTGGCAACCATTCGCGAGAAAATTTCCGTCGGCCGCATTGCCCGTCTGGAAGGGCCAATCGGCGGTTACGTTCACCACGACGGCAAAACCGGCGCGCTGTTGCAGGCAACCGGAGAGGACGGGACGGCGGCAGTTATGCGAGACGTGGCGATGCACATCGCTGCACTGAAGCCCGCAGTGACCGACGTCGATGGCCTCGACCCGGCCGCAGTACAAGCCGAGCGCGATCGACTGACGGCAGACGCCAAAGCGACCGGCAAGCCGGACAACATCGTTGAAAAAATCGTCGAAGGGCAGATGAAGAAGTTCTACGACGAGCAGGGCGTGCTGGTGTATCAAGCGTTTGCCAAAGACGACAGCAAGAGCGTCAGCCAGGCCCTGGCCGATGCCGGTCTCAAGGCGAAAGCGTTTACGTGCTGGGTCCTGGGGAATTAGTTTTCGCGTCTTTACGCTCTGCTTCGGATCGAGCGAAGCAGAGCTTTGCGAATGCCGGTCCCCAAGCTGGAGCTTGGGAACCAGGTCAGTCAGGTGAGAGCAGGAAATCGGGGAGGATGCCGGATGTCGGATGTGGAGAAACCTTTTGAACCGGCTTTCCGGCGGGTGCTGTTGAAACTGAGCGGCGAAAGTTTTTGCCGCGAGGGCCAAAACGGCATCAGCATGGCGAGAGTGGAAGCGGTCTCGGCGCAAATTCGCCGTGTGGCCGACAGCGGCGTGCAATTGGCCATTGTGTGCGGCGGCGGGAACATACTGCGCGGGAAAGAATTCTCTGCTGTCAGTGCGGCCATCAACGCGCCCACGGCGCATTACATGGGCATGCTGGCCACCGTTATTAACGGGTTGGCATTGCAGGATGCGCTGGAAAATGCGGGCGTTTCAACGCGTTTGCAAACGGCCATTCGCATGGAAGGTGTGGCCGAGCCGTTCATTCGCCGGCGCTGTGTCCGTCATTTGGAGAAAGGCCGCGTGGTGATTCTGGCGGCAGGAACCGGCAGTCCGTTCGTCACGACGGATACGGCCGCCGCTCTTCGTGCCCGCGAGATTGAAGCCGACGTGCTGCTGAAAGGCACTAAGGTCGATGGCGTCTATTCCGAAGACCCCCTGAAGAACCCGCACGCCGTTCGTTACACCGACATTTCCTATCAGGATGTGCTCAACCAGAACCTGCAGGTGATGGATCCACAGTCGATCATCCACTGTAAGGAACAGAGCATTCCGATCATCGTTTACAACTACCACATCGAAGAGAACCTGGAACGGGTGCTTTCCGGTGAGCGGATTGGTACGCGTATTGGCGATGCGGCGCAGAGGGACTGAATGATGGCTGTTCCCGCCGGTCGCGGCCGGCGGGCTTTGGGACGCCGTTCATCATTCATTGTTCACAATTCATCGTTCTTTTCTTCCTTCCCAACTGTTGATCGATTGATTAACTTCATAGGTGAGGCGTGTTCACACACAGAAGCCCCCTTTGAGTTGCGAGGAGTTGGTGATGGACCGGGATGAGATTCTGCTCGATGCCGAAGAGCGAATGGACAAGGCTTGCGAAGTGTATCGCGACCAGTTGCTGGGATTGCGCACCGGGCGGGCAACGCCGGGGTTGGTCGATTCGCTGCGAGTCGATTGTTACGGCTCGCCGACGCCGTTGAAGCAAATGGCCAACATCAGCGTACCCGAGCCACAACAAATTGTGATCAAGCCGTTCGACCCATCGACGATCGGCAATATCTCGAAGGCCATTCAGGCAAGCGATCTGGGTCTGTCGCCGAATTCCGACGGACGATTGATTCGGCTGAACATTCCGCCGCTTTCCAACGACCGCCGCAAACAGCTTGCCGGCCGAGTGAAGGAACTGGCAGAAGAGGCCCGCATTTCGATCCGCAACATCCGCCGCGACGCGAACAAGCATGCGGATCAGGCAGAGAAGGCTAAATCCATGTCGAAAGACGAATGCGCCGACTGCAAGGATGAAATCCAAAAGCTGACAAAGCAGCACGAAGGCAAAGTGAACGACACGGCATCGACGAAAGAAAAAGACGTCATGGGCGAGTAGCGATTCGCCATCTCATATATCGGCGTCGAATTGCGATGTCGATGATTGGAAGTCTGGCTTGAATTTACGCGTATTTGCGATCGCGAAAGAGCTTGGCAGCGACAGCAAGCAGTTACTCTTGTACTGCGAGATGGCTGGGGTCAAAGTCAAGAACTCCGCACTGGCTGCAATCACCGAGCACGAACGAGAACTCGTGTTGGCCTACATCAAGCAGCATCAGCACATCCTGCCTTCTCCCAAGCCAAAAGTTGTCGATCAGCCCGCATCTGCGGCGCGAAAGAAACCTCCCACTCGGCGGCAGCAACTTTATTCCGGCATGTGTGAAAAGGCGCATCGACAAATGATCGTTGGGACATGCCCCTGGTGTGGCGAGGCGATAAAGCATCGCGACTAACGGTTCGCGTAGTCGTCATATCTTCCGGCTCCGTTACGGGCGTCAGAATGATTGAACTCTTCGCGACGCCGTCACTGCCGACAAACGCGGCAACTGTTGTGCGATGCAGAACCGACGGCGGATCACGTGAAATTCATCACGCGACGATGATTGAGTGACACGCGCAATCTCCAATCGTCGATTCTAAATGATAGACCGGCCGGGACTCAGTTCCCTCCTCTCACATCTCTTCGCCAGTCAGGGCGATTGCGCCACACTGGGTAACTTGGCATAATTGGAGCATTGGTGTTTTCACCGCTTGCTGAGGAGAAGCAAGGGTGTTGTGAAATGCTATATACTCCGGAGCCTATGTGATGTCCCAGACGAAGTCTGCAAGGATTCAAGATCACTTCGCCGAACTCACCGACCCCCGCCGCCGCGAGGTCACTTATCCGCTGATCAAT
>Ga0209501_10001129_pt1 | contig 30140 bp, 26 predicted proteins | sample ArcticOcean_MG_C_4_FD_187434 | JGI IMG/M metagenome (GOLD analysis project Ga0209501, IMG submission 187434) | Marine microbial communities from western Arctic Ocean - ArcticOcean_MG_CB4_134 (SPAdes) (version 2) | ecosystem: Environmental > Aquatic > Marine > Oceanic | place: Arctic Ocean...
TCTCCTGCTTTTGATTGCCTGGGGCATTTTTAGTTATTGTTCAGGGGAAGAACAGGCGTCAGTTAGTACTGATGTCAAGAGCACGACAGCTGGGGTGGTTGCCACTGCCACATTTACCCCTGTTCCCGTCTTCTTTTCTGATGAACAGGCAAGTGCTTTTCTGCTTAAGCCAAATGACTTCCCAAAGAATTGGACAGCAAAAAAGAACGGCCTGTTTCTGGATGCCAAAAACAATTACTTAACTGATTACAATGTCCAGATGATAAAAATTACTCTAGCGACTCACGAAACTGAGGCGGCTGCACGGGCAGCCTTCTCCACCAAAAAATCGGAAGCACAAGCAACTATAGATGGCAGGGGGATCTCAGGTGACACACTTGAGGATATCAAGAAATACCCATTGTTTGTCTGGAACGCTTCGCCACAGGCAAGTATGCAAGGTGTAGAGAAGTGGACAGTAATCGGCGTATACGGGAACATCACTATGAAGGTATATAACGAAGGCAGCGTTGGTGCACCGAAAAAGAAGTTTGCAATCGATATCGCTAAGAAGCAGGTAGATAAGATAAGGGGTGATTAACCTGATCACCCCTCTATCACCCCCCTCCCTGTCACACTCGTAGCTAATTCAAGTGACAGTAATGGCACTATCTGAAATGGTAAGAGGTTCCTTCAGGTGAGAAGCATTACACCGTAATGAGGGGTAATGTTACTGTAATACTTTCCTCGGTATTACTTAGTCCCATATTAGTCCATATTAGTACTAATACGGATTTACTACATCATTTACTACATCAGTTACTACATCAACGCCACTGGACATCGTAGAACACGAGGGGACACCTCAGATAGGAATCTCTTAACAGGAGAACGCTGTGGTACACTGGCGGACAGTGGGTTCCTTTTATGGGGTGCAGGGGGTCGCAGGTTCAAATCCTGCCGCCCCGACCAACATTTTAGATACGAATTAACCCACTATCAAAGGTTTCTCTGGTTACAAATCCTTCATCTGACTGCAGTTCTGGCTGCAGTTTGAAAGAAATCCTGTTTGGCTAGGTTCGGGTTACCAGCATCCTGAAGGGTTGCGGTGGAATTTTGCGTGGCGGTCTTGGGGTTCTCGGTCTGTTGTTGGTAGTGGTGTGCTAGTGGTTGTGGGTCTGGTGCTTCTCGGTGCCGTGCTAATTGGTGTTTGTGGTGTGCTACTTGTTAGTTGGTTGTTGTGCGATGTTGGGGTATGGCTTGTTACTTGGTGGTATGGGTATGTTCATATGCGTGACAAACCTTTAGAAATAAAAAGGGGTTATTGCCGCAGACTATCGTCCCAGATCATCTCTCCGAAACTCATCTACCATTAGGGAATCCAGATCAACCGCCTTGCTGATCACTGGGGTGGTTGTACCACTTAAGGGGATTGTGGTCTTCATGAGGTGATCGATCTGATCGCTTAATTCACGGTTCCTTTTCGGTGTCCTCTTATATTGTTTGAGGGATTCCTTATAGGCTTTCAGGTACTCGCCCCCTCTCGATATCTCATACCTCAGGATGTCTTCCCCTGCGGTCTTTATGGAGTCATCGCTAGATACCACTCCTCGGGTGTAGAGAGCGGCTGCCGCGGCATAGTGTTCAGGAGGATTGTTCGGGTACTTCTGCATCAGGTACACGAGGTGGTTCAGGTACAGGTATTGCTCAAACCCTCGGAACTTTCGTAAGTACCATGTGTATTCATCGTACCCTTTTGATACTCCATGTACGGAACTCTCACAAGTCATAACCAGACCGTCATATTCTTGGAGCATACCAAGGGTATCCTCTAAGGGAATCCCGATCCCTACGAGGTTGGTTACAGACCACCCGAAATCTTTAATCGACTCTTCTGCTTCTTTGGTGATCCTGAGCCTGAATTCGCCAAGGTCATCGTCCTTGTATATCTCCCATCCCCTACGAGCCATCTCCATGATGTTCCTTGCTAAATCCTCATCACTAGCCTTTTCCATCCCATCCAGAAGAAGGTTGAGGCTAGCAAGTTCATCGGTCACCCAATCAAGTTTCCCTGCATCCAGCAGCTTCTTAATCTTGAGGATCGTGTGATTGGATGCTAATGGTGGGTTGGCTTTATAAAGGACGTTCTGTTTTCCATCAGCCTTTAGGTGCTGCACTATCATCATCACTACCTCGGGGGGCGTGAATATCTTTAGCTCCCTGAGTTTCTCCCCTGCTATTTCTGGTGTTAACATTTGCTACAGTCTCTTCCTAAAATCGTTGGATTAGGTTCTTTGCTTCTGAGGATATATCGAACTTATCAGATGCATTTCTTTGCAAGGATGTGGTGACATGGCTATAGATATTTAGTGTGGTTTCTATAGTTGTGCTGTTTTACATCATTTTCCACAACTCCCATTAACAATCATTCATATCTAAGAGCTTCTGCTGGGTAAATTTTTGCAGCCTGACGGGATGGTAAGAAACTACTAAGTAGAGCGAAAAACACGGTAATTCCTACGATAGCAAGAACATTTAACCAGGGTATTTTGTAAGTGAGTCCATCAACCTCTTTGGAGATCTCGTTGAAAATATTCCATGAGGTAAGTGTCCCAAGGCTTAAGCCGATAATAATTCCAAGGAATGTGATATAAAGGGCTTCCAAAAGGAAACTTAAAGAAACCATTCTGGATTTATAGCCAAGAGCACGCATTGTGCCAATGATTTGCCGACGTTCAACGACAGCACGTATAGAGAGTACCCCAATGGCAATAACTCCGACAACCAGTCCCAAGCCCATGAATCCCTGGAAAAGTTTATTAAAAGCATCACCTATTTCGAGGCTTTTCTCGATTTCATCAATGGTGCTGATTGCTACCATTCCTCGCTCAATAAATTCAGTCTCGAGGTAAGGAATGAGGTCAGATGCATTAACCCCAGAATCAATGATCATGCTGAAGTTGTTGTAGCCTTTAGTAGTTGGTTTTAGTGGTTTATGAACGCTATTGCTCGCGATTATATAGACTGAAGGGTTCCAGTCCTGTTGGTCGGCGAGGGAATCAATGACACCAATAACCTCAACCTTCAGTGTTTCACCACTCCCTTGGCGAGGGATGATCTCTAGATGAACACCGTCTTCAGGCCAAGAACCCTTTTCGTTAAGTGGGGCAAGAGAATCTAGTTGAAGGCTTGTTGAGCTTCCTTCACCAAATGGGTCATCAGAGGGTAAAGCTGAGCTACTCACGACCACAAAACTTGGGTTGTTAGCTATAGCATTCCAAACATGTTTGGGGTCGCCAGTGTAATCAGGATGAACTTTTGCAAATTGCAAAAGCGTGTTTTGAAGGTATGTGTTATCTACGGAACGAACCTGCAAGTTTAGAAACTGTTTTTTGTCACTTCCAACCTCTCGAGCAATAGTGCCGATATTCACTGAACCTGCAATGATCTTAATCTGGTTTGCTGATATATTTGGAGATGACATGATTCTTTCCCGGAGGAGCTTAGTGCTTATTGAGGTGCGAACCGAAGCGGTAATGTCGTAGCCACCCGTAACACGATCTGGTTGTTCTCGGGCGACATTATTTAGGTTATTTAAAACGGCAAATATCATCAAGGTGAAGATGACTAAGCCGAACATCGATATTGTGAGACCAGTACGGAAAGGAGCAGAGTTTGGATATGCGATCGCAGTTTTAAGTGTTGCTTGTAGACCGATTATTCGTCCGAGCGTTCGGTTTGAAATAGCAAGCAACACTTCACTGTTATTCATAATTAACCACACCGCAGAACCAATTTGAGCAACCCCACCCAAAACAAAAATGTCTGGGGTTGTATCCAATGTCCCTGTATATGGCTCGAATGTGTCGAAGGGGACACCCCAGAAAAGCACTAATAATGCACCCTCGATAGTAGCGGCGATCCGATTGACCGTATGAGGGACCAGCCGCGAATGAGTTAATAACTTTCTGAGAAGTAACCCGGTTCCTATAATACTCATACTTACGCCTACGCTAAACAATGTTCCATTGTCTAGACTCATTCCTAGGCGATGAATAACGATACCTAGAAGGATTAATAACCATCCCTGTCTGATGACGAGACTTAAAGTCCTGATAAGCTCTCGAACGAAGGAAAGAGGCCAGAGAATAGTTGCACGAACAACACTGGTCACCTTAATCATGGTGATGCCAGTCCTGAAAGTTGCCATGATATAAATGGGGCCGAGGAAGCCAACTGCGGCAATAGAAAGAGTTTCCTTAAATGAAGTTTTAGGTTTTCGTACGAGTTGCTCACTAAGACCACGTATTGCGACAACGATGTTTAGTTTACTAACTCGGTATGAAGAGATACCAACGGTGATGAGTGTCAAGAGAAACCCGGTGGAAAAACTAATCCATGCAGAGCGAGCTGTGAAACTGGTTCGTATTTGGAATTCATCACTCCCAATTGCTTGCTGTAATAAGCCAACCATAACGATACTTACAAGTGCGCCTAATGCTGTTCCGATTATGGCAGCTCCTAGGGCATAAACAGCTCCCTCAAATGTAAACATTTGAATAAGGTGCCGACGTTTCAGCCCAATTGCTCTTGCCATACCCATCTCTGTAGATCGTGATGAAGCAAGCAAGACCATAACAAGAAAGATTAGGAGAAGGCCCACAATAATGGAGAAGGAACCGAATATGGTAAATATAGTCGTAACGGATGTTCCAATAGTTTCTGCTAATCGTAAAGCATCAGCTTTATATTCCCTGACACTTAATTGGTTTAGTTTAATTACTAAGAGTCCAAATTCCCCAGCTGTACCCTGGAAGGCATCATCTTGTGAAAGAACCCATAAAAGGCTACGGACATTGTCCTCGTTGGCGATCAATGACAGATAACGATCTGACGAATAGGTGCCTTGAGCGATTTCAGTAAGGATAGCTCTGACGTTTTCAACACCTTGATTGCCAAAAGGAACACCTTGCTCTACTTTCGGTTTAAGTAAATGCCCTTCAATTTCTTGGATATGGTTCTGAAGCAGCATTGCAATTTGTTTAGCCACTTGTCGATCAACTAGAGAAACCCTGAGTTGTGAGGCAATCTCTTCAGAGAAGGTTAATCCTTCTTTAATGTTTCCCTTATTGGATATACCTATCCAATTGATACTCCCTTGCTTATCCTGGAGGCTCTGAATCTGTTTAAGAGACATCAGTATTAACTTTATGTCGCCGCCACTAGCTAAGCCACCGTTTTGAGCAATAGAACGAATAGTGTAAGGCTTTTTAGCGTAAGGATCAGATTCTTTCCCGATGTAAATTTCAATAATGTCTCCAGTGGTTGCCCCTAATACTTTGGCGGCATTTTTATTGAGGATGACCTCATCTTGGGCTAGGTCCGTCAAGAGCACTTCAGTTCCATCAATCCCGATAATCGAGCCAAAACCCTGTTGCCGATCAGCGCCGTATCCTCGAACAGTCATTCTGGCCTCGGTACGATTCGTTGCTGGATGCGTAACCGTCAACGAATTACTAATACGAGGTATTATTCCATCCACGCGATCATCGCCTGTAAATATTTTTTCGAGATCGTTCACTCTAGACTCAGAAAAATAGCCGTTACTGGAAAATTTACTACTTGGTGAACCTATGGTTTCATCAACATACCCAGAGCTTTCTAAGGCGGCTATTCGAATACTGTTATACACAGTGTCGCCAATTCCAAAAGATGCTCCAATAATAACCGTGCTTAACATCAATCCGATAATAATCAGAATGGTTTGAGTGGGGCGCTTTGGTATATTTCGAACACCTAGTTTGACCAAAATCGGATTACGAAAAGATTGTATGAGTAGGGATCCACCTAAAATGACAAACCCTATGGCTAGATAAATAGCAATGGAATCGGTTGAGAGGCCAAATAGCTTTTGCAATTCTATACTTGCTCCACGTCAACATACCCGTCGCGCATATATACTATGCGATCAGCTTGAGCACCGACAGAATCCGAGTGAGTTACCAGAATAAACGTCTGACCATTTTCCTTGTTTAACCTTGTGATAAGTTCCATGATCTCGCGTTCATTTTGACTATCAAGATTTCCCGTTGGCTCATCTGCCCAGACAATTGCAGGGTCGTTTACCAATGCACGAGCAAGAGCAACCCGCTGTTGTTGGCCACCAGAAAGTTCGCTTGGTCGATGTCTACTCCAATCAACTAGGTTAACAGTCGATAAACTTTCCAGAGCCTTAGTTTTTGCAGCTTTCTGAGAATAGCCAGATATAAGAAGAGGGAGTTCAACGTTTTCTTGAGCAGTAAGCACAGGGAGAAGATTATATGTCTGAAATACGAATCCCATAAAATGGGCCCTGAAATCACTTAATGCATTATCTGACAGTTTTTGTATAGGCTTCCCCCCAATTTCAATGTTCCCTTCATTAATGCTGTCTATCCCAGATAAGCAATTTAGAAGAGTGGTCTTTCCGCAACCACTTGGTCCCATAATGGCTACAAGTTCCCCTTGATTAACTTGTAGGTCAATGCCTTGGAGGGCATTAACTTTCAGGGTTCCAGTTTCGTAGGTTTTGTGTACATTCTCGGCCTTGACCATAATCTCTGGCATGTTTCCTCCAACAAACGATTCAGGATAACGAAGCCCTTCCTAGATATTAACGGGCCTCTATAATGTTAAGGTTCTTGCTTTTTTTATTAATAGTACACTTTAAATTCGAAGGATCCGTGAAGAAAGCTTGAAGAACTTTAGAAAGTAAAAATAATATATTGTTGCAAATCCGCAAGGTCCTTGGGAAACGTTAGGTTGACATAGTACAACACGAAGCTGCGAAGAAACCATGGTTGTAGCTATTATATGGAATTTACGAGACCACCTTCTATTATAGCAACCAGTTTATTAAGAGTCATCAAGTTTCTATAAGGTATGTTAAACCATTGGTTGAATGTTGCCAGATTTGTATTTAATGATGTGCTATAGTGCTCTCCATAAAAGTGGAAACATGAGATGCCCTTCCGTAGAGGTTCTATTGTAGAAATGCATAAGAGATAGACATTTGATTAGAGAACGCGTCTTAAGAAAACGGAGACAAGAATGGATTTTGAGATACCAGAAGACCTAAAACAGATACAGATGATGGTGAGACGGTTTGTTAAGGATGAACTGCTTCCTTTAGAGGAGATGGTTGAAGAGAAGCATGATTTTTCTGATGAGTTTCGTAAGCCCTTACTAAAACGAGCCTTGGATCTGGGAATTCGTCAGATGGGTGTGGATGAGCGTTTTGGTGGTGGAGGGATCGGGGCACTTGGACATGTCTTGGCGAGTGAGGAAATGGGTAAAGTAAGTGAAGCGCTTACATATGGCATTCTTGCTGGAGAACAGGATGTATTGGACGTAGCGACGCAGGAACAGAGGGATGAATACTTTTTACCTGCTCTTCAGGGGGATAGAGAGTTTTGCACTGGATGGTCCGAGCCGGATGCAGCAGGAGATGCAGCAGGAATCAAAACGAGGGCAGTGAGAAAAGATGGGGGATGGGTACTCAACGGAACTAAACACTTCATCACACGGGCTGACAAAAGTGACTTTGTTATTATAAGTGCTATTACCGACCCGGACAAACCGAAGTCGGAAAGATTTACCCAGTTCATTATAGAGTTTGGAACCCCTGGATTTACAAGAGAAACGTATCAACCCATGATGGGTCGTTATGGATTGAACAGCTGGGAGCTGGCTATTCAAGACTGTTTTGTTCCAGATAAGAATGTTTTGGGAGAAATCGGTGACGCTCTTCGCCGGCAACTGTCTCGATTCGGTATGGGAAGGTTAATGCTAAGTGCACGGATGATTGGTGCCTCACAGCGTGCATTTGAAATGGCAAAGAGCTATGCAAAACAACGCCATACATTTGGTGAACCGCTGGCAAGTCGTCAGGCAGTACAATGGATGCTTGTAGATATGGGAGTGAGCATTCATGCTGCACGCATGATGGCTTACCATGCAGCATGGGAGATTGATCAGAACGTTGCAACTCGTGCTGCACAGATGCGTCAGGCAATGGTAAAGCTCTATTCAACCCAGATGGCTTGCTCTGTTATTGATAATGCAATGCAGATTCACGGCGGGATGGGGTACTCGAAGATGCTCCCGCTTGAACGTATGTATCGTGATGCACGTGGATACCGCATCATTGAAGGACCTGATGAGATGATGAAGCATGTGATTGCAAGGTTTATGCTTGAAATGGAATAGGAGTCCTTTCGGAAGAGGTATGTAGATCTAATTGTTAACTAATTTTCCGAATTGGAGGAAGAAATGCCAGGGCCACTAGATGGGTTGCGAGTGATGGATGTTGGGACTGCTGGTGTGGGTCCATGGGCAGCTACGTTGTTGGGGTTGTTAGGAGCAGATGTCATTAAAATAGAGTCTCCATCTGGTGATAGACACCATTTGCAACCTCCGTTGAAGAAAGGTTTGTCTACTACTTATACGAGCCTTAATTTAAACAAACGAGATGGGGTAATTGATCTAAAGAATCCCGATTCTATTCCTGCGGTAGAGCAGTTGATCAGACAGGCGGATGTGATAATGGATAATTTGCGTCCGGGTGTAGTAGGCCGGATGGGGGTAGATTTCGAAACTGCTCGGAAGATCAATCCACAGATTATTTCTGCATCAAGTCCAGCGTGGGGAGAAAAAGGTCCTTTAAAAGATCTTCCAGCTCTCGATCCCCAAGTCCAAATGTTTAGCGGTTTTGCAAGTTTGAATGGGGCATTTGGCGATAAACGTGAAATGTTGAGATATCCACATTTAGACTTCAATGCATCTTGCTACTTTGCATCGGCGATACTCTTGGGATTACTAAAACGAGAGAGGGCCGGGAAAGGTCAGCGAGTTATATCGAATCACTTGGGTAGCGCTATCATGTTGCAAACAAGTAACCTTGCAGAATATTTTACTACTGGAATAGTTCCGGAACCTATGGGTAGTGGTTGTAATGCTACGGTCCCACATCAATATTTTCGGTGTCAGGACGGTAGGTTTATAGCTATAGGAGTTGAAACAGAAGAACAGTGGAGAAGTTTTTGTAAGGCTATCCAAAAAGAGGATCTTTTAGGTAATCCCAATTTTGCGAATAATCGTTATCGTGTTAAGCATCGTGATGAACTTATCCCGCAATTGCAGACAATTTTTGCCTCGCGCCCGATACGATGGTGGGCATTGCATTTGGAAGAAGAAAATGTTCCTTTTGGCTTCCCTATGGATTTTGACCAGTTGAGATATCATGAACAAATACAGTCTAATGGATTCATCACTCAGATTAACCCTCCCCACCAAGGTCTCCTATACGTAGGCCAAGCACCGTGGGTTTTTAGCAAGACACCCGCAGAAATTAGAATCGAGGGAGTAGCGCCTGGCGAGAATACTGAGGAGATTGTTACTAATGGCTTTGGCAAAGGAATAGGTGCCTCTGTTGCGGATAATGCGGTAAGTGGCGAAGAGGCCACTCCTCCTTTGAGTGGCTACACAGTCGTAGATGCGACCCAAGGCTACGCAGGACCGTTTGTCGGTCTCTTGCTAGCAGAGGCTGGGGCTACAGTTATTAAGGTAGAGCAACCGGCAGGTGACTACGCGAGGAATTTCGCACCAGAAGGGCCCGGAGGAGACAGCAGTCTTTTCATGGCATTGAACCGTAACAAGAAGGGCATAGTTCTTGACCTTGAGAATAAGCATGATAGATCTCATTACAAGAAATTGGCTAAAACAGCAGATGTTATTTTAGAGGATTGGGGGCCTGGTGTAGCTGACAAGTTAGACTTAGGATACGAGGACTTAAGCGTTTCTCGACCAGGGCTAGTCTATTGCTCAATCAGTTCTTATGGAGAGAATGGGCCTTTTAAGAATTGGCGAGGATCCGAACTTATCCTCCAAGCGTGGAGTGAATACTGGAAGAATCTTGGGAGTATAGGGGATATTCCGTTACGTGTCGGTGCTGACGTTGCAGGACTTGGAACGGGAGTTATGTCATTCCTGGGTATACTTGCCAGTTTATATAATAGGATCCGTACAGGTGATGGACAAAAAATCGCAATTAGCATGTTGGGTACGATGATGTTCCTTCGCACCGCACAATGGGCTGCAATATCAAGCCCAGATAGTTGGGAAGGAGGTACATATTGTAATAATGAAGTAGATGGACCGCGGTATGGATATATGACTAAAGACCGCCCGATATTTTTTAGCCTGAATAACGTTACTGATGAGCAATGGAAGATGATGCTTAAAGAAATTGGGATGGCGGATGAAGTTGAGAAGGATACGCGGTTTGGAAATGCTGGCAGGGACGCTGTTGGCGTTGGTAAATATGCTGCTGAAGTATGGGGAATTTGGGAAAAATTCTTTAAAAAATATACCTGTCTTGATTTACTCAATGTTTTGAATCGTCATGGAGCTTCGGCTACAGAAATGTTATATCTGGACGAAATGCTAAACCACCCGCAGGTTGATGTACTTAATCTTGTCGATAGTGATTATCTCGGCAGGAAATATTTGAGAGCTCCCTGGAGTGGTTCTTGGCAAAACGTACGAGTGATCCCATCTCCGTCATTGGATCAGGATAGAATGGAAATCTTGAAGACGATTGAGTCGTAGTGAACTAAAACTCAAGATGAATAGCCCAGAGATTCCATGCATTGGAACAGAGTCCTTCGTGTAAGAACTTTCGTCAAATCCACACGGTATTCGATGGTGCCTCGGACATCATTGATTGGATTACAGGCATTTGCCGCAAGCTCTGAAGCTTTGGAGATGAGTTCTTTTGTAACCTCTTCACCCTCTAAAAGTTTCTCCGCTGAGTGAGCTCGAACCGGGGTTGGTGCTACTGAGCCTAACGTGATTCGAGCCTTCGTGCATAGACGAGTTCCTGGTTTCAACTCTAATAGGCTACCTACTCCAACGACCGCAATGTCCATTTCGTTTCTAGGGATAAAGCGGAGATAGTGGCTACTTGTTGATCCAGATGGCCTAGGCATGATGGTTTCAAGGAGAAATTCGTTTTCTTCCATTACATGCTGGCCGGGCCCTTTAAAGAATTTTTCGAGAGATATCTCTCGGCGTCCTCTAGGTCCTACCACAACTGCCTTTGCATCATGGCATATCATTCCTGGCACAGTATCGGCCGATGGTGATGCGTTACAGATATTTCCACCTATGCTGGCTCTATTTTGAATAGCTACAGAACCAACTAAAAGGCATGCTTCTCTGATGGCTGTGTACATCTCTGCTACCGGTCCATATGCTGCTGTATCTGTACAGGGAACAGCTGAACCTATATGCAAGCCCTCGCCTTCAATATACTCGAGGCGCATTGTTTCTGGGATCCTCTTAATATCAAGAACGAGGGATGGGCTAAGGCGATTTTGCCTAATCTGATCGATTAGGTCGGTTCCACCAACAAGAGGCTTAACAGCCCCCTTTGCCTCTTCAAGAAATCTTATAGCTTCGGCGAGGCTTTTAGGTGCCTCGTAGGTAAAAGGATGCAAATAAACAACCCTCCTGAGAACTATAAAGTATCGTATAGACCACTTACCTTCGTGTCAACAGTGCAGACTAATCCCCTGTCGATGAATACGGATGGCCCTTGCAGATAGTATCTATGTACTCATAGGTTTTTTTAAGCGAAACGAGATCGCAATATTTAAATTGGAGGTCGAATAGAGAAGCTTTATGCGATAACTCGATACGATCGAATACACACTCTTCAAGTACTGAAACTTTGAACTCGTAACCTACCCCATCAATTGCTGTTGCACGGATGCATCCACTCGTAGAGTTGCCTGTAATCAAAAGAGTATCGATTTTCTTATTTAAAAGAACATATATGAGACCTGTTTGAAAAAAAACGCTGGCTCTTTGCTTTTCGATAAGAAGATCTCCCGGTTCAGGTGCTATTTCTGGTTGAAGTTCTGAGAGTGGACTCAATTCGCTGTAGAGGTAGTTTTTATCTTTTGCTTTTGGAAGGTCATGGGTGGCACGAAAGATGTGTCTGCTATAAATAACCGGAATTCCAGCTTCTCTTGCAATAGGGATAAGTTTTTGCATATGACGTATAGTCGCCCAAGCTGAACTTCCGCAGGCGTTTGGATAGCGATCAACTTGTTCTGAAATCGGACGATTTTCTCCTATTGCTCCTCGGTTCATATCTACTATGAGTAGAGCGGGGCGTTCTCCAAACCCATTGAGAAGTCTACGAGGCCTACGCTCAACCACTTTACGATCTTGCTCTGTTAAAAATCCATCCCAAATAGCCATTTCCCCCTCCTCTTTATTGATTTTAATAAGAGTGATTCTTTATAAAAAATAAGTATACAGTAAGCATGATTATATTTAAGTTATCAATGTAATACCCTTGACGTTATCGTCACTATCTCTATAATTCCTGTAATCGTATCTCGATATAATCGTGACTGGGAGGTCGATATGCCACTTCATTATGATGGCAGTGATGTAAAGATATACAAAGTGGTAATGGGGGACATGGGTAACAATGGCTATTTGTTGGTTTGTCCTGAGACTAACAAAAGCATCATAATTGATGCTCCTTTTGAACCTGAGAAGTTACTTGCAGTAGCAAAAGGAACCGAGGTTGAGATCATACTAATTACTCATAATCACTATGATCATGTAGATGGGTTGGAGACAATCCGTAATGAGACCAATGCTCTCGTGGGAGCACATAGCGCTGGGGCTGAAGAATTGCCTTTCCCCCCAGATATCTATCTTGCAGATGGAGATATTATCTCTGCTGGAAGGGTGAATGTTAGAGCAATTCATACGCCTGGTCATACTGCTGGAGCCACCTGTTACCTAGTGGGAGAGCACTTATTTACTGGCGACACACTATTTCCCGGAGGTCCCGGAGCTACTAGGACTTCGGAAGCCCTTCATCAAAGCATACGAAGTATCACGAAGAAACTCCTTGTGTTGCCTGGGGATACTGCCGTTTATCCTGGCCATGGGGATGATACAACGATAGCAATAGCTAATGAGGAATACGAGGTATTTTCGCATCGGACTCATCCACCAGATCTCTGCGGTAATGTTTCGTGGCTTAGCAGCTAGTTTAGTAATTAACCAACTTAAGCAATGACCAGCTTTCTTGATGGGAGCGATACAGTTGCTGTGCCTGGTGTGGTCACAGCACCAGTACCATTTTCTAACCAAATATCGCAATCTACTAAGTGTTCACCATTTTCCTCATACTTCCGTACAGTTTTACCTTTTGAGGTTAGCGTATCGTTTGGAACATCCATGCCTCTGTATTGACAGTTAAGCCGCTTTAAAACCCCATAATCTCCTATCCAATCAGTCACTAACTGTCCAAGAAAGGCGCTCTTTAAAGCTCCATGTACTATGATTCCAGGCAAACCTTTTTTTTGGGCGAATGAAGTGTCGTAGTGAATTTGGTAGTAGTCCCCAGATGCTCCCGCATACTTAACGAGTTGTTGGGTGTCCGGACACTTCACTAGGGGTGGTAAATCTATATCTTCTTGGACATCCTCCCAATAGAGCACCTTTCTCATTTGAGTATCCTTTCCGTTTATCTAAGAGCGAGCTAGTAGCGAATAAATGTTGAACGTTGTCTAGCCACTAGAGTTCCTGAATGGTCTTTGTAGCTTGTTTCGTAGGATATCATTAACATTTGGCCGATAGCTTTTGATGAGCGTTCTTTTAGGTCTACCAAAAGGGTAATAGCTGTGATCAGATCTCCAGCGTGTACAGGTCCAAAGTACTCCCATTCACTTCCTGCATCCAAAAGGTTTTCGAGTGATGCAGTTCCAGGTACTTCTACGAGCTTGATTTCCAATGAGCGCAAAAAGGTTGGAGGGGCGATTATACTACCGTATGGAGATTTTTCCGCAAAAAGCTTATCACGATAGAGTGGATTTGAATCTCCGATTGCTTCGGTGAATTTCCGAATAGCTCCTGCTTCTATTTCGGTCGTGAGAGCGGGAGATTCTGTTCCTATAGCTCTGCGCATCGAATCGGTTATGAGGGTTTTTGTTTCCATAGATAAATATTTGGTGATTTAAGGTGAGCTTATCTACGGGTAGCAGCTGTGTCAAGGAGCACAGTTGAAACTTGTCAGATATATTAGATGCGATTGGTACAAAGAAGTTTCTCGTTTCGGACCTTCAGCCATTGGTTTCTGTAGATGTCCATTAGAGCAAAGGATTTGTCGTCCTTTTCCTCGATTTGGCGGAACATGAAACCACATTTTTCGAAACACTTACGGGCCCGGCTATTCCATGCAAGGGTGTGTAAGTAAAGATGCCTTAGACCGGTACTCATAAAAAGATGGTCCACAAGGGCAGTCATGCTGTCATAACCGTAGCTTTGATCCCAGTAATCACGGTTTCCGATCATTATTCCTACTTCTGCTTCCCTTAATCCAATATTGATATCGTATGTCATACAGTTACCAATATGTTTGCCATCCGAGGTTATGATTGAGTACCTTTGTGACCATGGAGATGGGGCACGAAGCTCTTCTCTGTAGTAAAGAAAGAAAACCTCAAATGACTGACTTGTTGGTACAGTCGCATCTAACGTGGCTAACTCAGGGTCTGTGCGCCAGGTGTAATCGTTCCAGGCGTCCTCAAGTTTTTTTGGACGCAAGGTTACTTTTCCTGCAGAAACCACTTGGTCTTTCACGGGTGTGGAGTTGCCTTGATGATATGGAGCCCTTTCTTAATTATTTGACGATCATTATCGTAAGTCATGGATTTTAAAGCTGCTTGGACGGGAAACCATTCGACTTTTTCGAATTCATGATCATGGAGGGATATTGAGCCTCCAACAGGCATCATAAGATAGTAGTGCACGGTTTTGTGAAATGAAATATTTTCCGAATCATCGCTAAACCAGTAACGTATTTTGTCCACATACGACTGTATTATAACCTGTATTCCAGTTTCTTCTTGAACCTCTCGAAGGGCTGTTTCCTCCATCGTTTCACCTGGATCTGGAGTTCCTTTTGGAAGCACCCAAGACGATGGGTCACTTTGTCCACATAGTAATATTTGTACCTGCTGGTTCTCTATTCTGTAGACGACACCACCTGCTGAAATTGGTCGTTCAATCTTATTTTTAAGAGACATATTCTTCCTTCACACGAAGAGATCAAGGAAACCTCGGAAACAGGCCTATTTACTGTTAGCTTCTTGAGGCGACTGAAATATTATAAAAATACAGAGGCGGTGTTTTGAATGATCCACCAACCCATCGTGATTGATTACCGATAGCTCCAAGATTATTCATGGCTTCATAAACATTACCAGAGATCATGGTGTTCTTTACTCGGCCACAAGGTTTCCCGTTACGTATTCTGTATCCCAACAGTACATTAGCATTAAAATCTCCGGAAAGGACGTTTCCCTGACCAGCTCCCAGCAGACGCTCAACGATAATTCCATCTTTAATGTCGCCAATCATGTCTTCATAGGAAGTATTGCCTTCGTCAATAAGTAGGAGGCTTGCAGAAGGTGCGGGTAGAGATCCTAGAGAACGAGAACCATTACCTGTACTTTTCACGCCCGCCTGACAGGCAGTTTGTAGGTCATAGAGGAAAGTCTTCACGACGCCGTTTTCAATTAAAGCCTTGCGTTGACTTGGAACGCCTTCGTCGTCTGTACTACTGCTTCCAGGTGCATATGGGATTGTAGGGTCGTCCCATACAGATATAGCATTGTTAACAATTTTCTTGTCCATTTTTCCAACTAAGGGCGAGGATCCTTGAATTATATTTCGTCCATTGAAACCGGTTATTAGAGGCTGTAGAAGTGCTCCAGAAACTCCATGCGGGGTAAAGATGACGGGAAGTGATCCCGTGATTGGTTCAATGATCTCCTTTGAAAGTTCAAGCTGTGTTTCAATTGACGTTCTGATTTTCGTGGTATCAAATAACGGGTGACAGGAGACTTCGTGTTCTCCGACGAATAACATGTCCTCTCCGCGAACCAACATGGCTTCCATCCCTATAGCAAACACACCTTTTGTATATGTAACTTCGCTGCCTTTTGAATTCAGTAGCGAAACAGTGCTTACAACCTTTGTAACCCTTCCGTCAATGAGGAGATTTGAGTTCATTGTTCGTATACTATCCAAAAGTACTTGACCAATTTGCACCATGTCGTTTACTGAAACCTCTTCGATTGCTGGGTCATACACAGGAATATGGCTGAAGTTCGTATAAGAGGGTAGGTCTATGCAGGAGGCTGCACCAATTGAAGCAAGCTCTAAGGCATCACGTACAAATTGATCAATATCTTGTAAACTTGTGGTCACGGCAAAACCGAGTTTTCCGTTTTTGATAAGGCGGAGAGCTATTCCTGACGACTCCCGAGTCTCTAGCATTTTGAGCTTGTTAGCTTCAAATATAACTGGAGTTTCCTTGGTGACGATTTGGAATACTTCCGCGTTGTCAGCCACTTTTAAGGCACGGTCTAATATATCTCTAAGGATTGTTAGGTACCTCCAACCAAACACTTTTGTATGCGTATATGAGGGCTTCCATTGGAAACAGGTAGTGGGCTTTGGCCCCCTTTCCCACATCCTCCCCCTTGATTCATGTCCAGATCATCTGCTATTGCATCTAAGTTCTGTAAAGTATTGAAAAGATTCCCGCTAAGCATTACGGGGCGTAAGAGTTCTGCTATTTTCCCGTCTCGAATCATATAAGCCTCTCTTGCCGAGAAGGTAAACATTTCCATACTGGTCATACCCCCATACCAGTTACGCGCATATACACCCTTCTTAACATCTGCGATCATATCTTGAAGATTATCCTTCCCGGCCTCGATTAAAGTATTGGTCATACGAACAATTGGCGGGAAGCGATAGTTTATAGCACGTGCGTTCCCTGAAGGCTTTTCTCCCATTTTGGAAGATGTTTCTCGTGAGTGCAGGCGACCAACCAGTTCTCCTTCACGTATTAGCATGGTTCGAGTTGCTGGCGTGCCTTCATCGTCATATTTGTAGCTACCCCTAAGGTTTGGTATTGCACCTCCGTCAGCGACATTTAAATGTCGTCCACCAAAACGACGCCCAAGGACCATAATCTCTTTAAGCTGGTCACTTTCGTAGACATGATCAGCCTCTGATAGGTGACCAAAGGCTTCATGGATAAATACGCCAGCTAAAACAGGATCCAAGATTACGGTGTGCTCGCCACCGTTTACCTGAGGAGCCTTTAGTAATTCTACTGCTCGTGTTGCCACCTCTGTGACATCTTCATGTAGAGATTCAATTAGAGAAAAGTCACCCATTGATCCGAGGCTGAACCCTGCTTGTTGAACATCCCCGCCGTCGCGTGCCATTACAGACAGTCCTATAGTTACATCTACCTTCTCTTGCTCTATATAGCTACCTTCAGAATTTGCGAATAGCACTTTTTTATACCGGTCACCGTAACCAAGAGTGGATGTTTGTATACCAGGGACACGCCATACGAGATCTATATATTCGTCGAGGACAGCTTTTTTCTCACGAAGGGAAATGTTTCTCGGATCCTTCCCAAGCTTTGGTGGTACTGCGTCTTCGTGCGGCTCAACTTCCGAAAGCGATACAGGGTCTCCTCCAACGAGTCGAGCATGGTTTATTGCTTGTGCAACTTTGTCCTGGAGTTCATTAAGGTTATTGAAACTAACGAAACCCCAGCCTCCTCCTGCTAGAGCCCGGACGTTACCACCGAAGTCAGAAGATTTTCCTGTCTCTTCCAATTCTTTTCCCCTATAACGAATATGTGTTCCATGGTTTTCCTCAAGACGGATTTCAATATAATTTGCCTTGTGGCCCTTGAGAGCTTTAGTGATACGGTCTCGCATCGTAGAAGGTACCTCGATGTAGTTTCTGAGTGCTTGTCGAGTATAGCATACCAAACTCTCATAGAAGGATATAGGGAACACTCTTAGCGAAGGGATTGATTTTCATGAGCCCATTTGCGAGAGTATAGCCATGGCTAGGCCTGCTACAGGACATGTTCAAGGTAAGGGAATCCACCTTTCACCGCAGGAGATATTGCGGAGATTGTTAAAAGACTATGGTCCGATTGTTTGGAGACCACGATACGATCCCGTCTCCGAGCTTGTATTTACTATTTTGTCTCAACATACATCTGATCTAAACTCGGAGAGGGCGTTTGAGCGGCTTTGGGATCATTTTGGTTCTTGGGAGGCTGTTGCAGAGGCTAATGTTGAAGATGTAGCTGAACTGATACGCATAGGAGGGTTGGCTCAGGTTAAGGCCCCCAGGATTAAATCCGTTCTTAATCGCATAACAGAGATATACGGCTTTCTAAACCTGGACTTTCTTTCGAATTTTTCTTTACAAGAGGCAAAAACATGGCTGCTTGCCTTGCCAGGGGTTGGGCCTAAAACAGCAGCTGTTGTACTCTGTTTTGCTCTTGGTATGCCCGCAATGGCGGTGGACACCCATGTATATCGAGTCTCAAAACGCCTTGGGCTAATACATTCGAAAATTAATACTGATGAAGCACATGGCATTTTGGAGTCTATGATAGAACCAAAAGATGTATTTTCTTTTCATGTTTGTCTTATCACACATGGACGGCAGATTTGCAAGGCGATAAAGCCATTATGTGGAAGATGTACCTTGCTCAAAGACTGTCCTACAGGAATGTCATTGGAGGTGAAGAAGTAAAATCTTCTGACTCAACGCAACCTAGACTAAGAGGAGTTTGGTTTGTAGGTTGGATGTTTCCCCTGCTATACTCGTGTGGAATACTGGAGGAACTTAGAAAGTGAAAGCAGGAATCATTAATGTTACAGGCTATGCTGGTATTGAGTTGGCTCGCCTTCTCTCGGAGCATCCTGAGGTTGAGCTAGTATCGGTAACTGGACGAAGTGCTGTGGGGAAGAGACTCCCGGAGGTTCTGCCTCATCTTTGGTCTATCGATCTTCCTGTTACCGAGAAGATACAGGGCTCTATAGATATTGTTTTTTCGACTCTTCCAAGTGGCGCTAGTGCGGAGGCTCTAGTTCCTTTGATTAAAGATGGTGTTAAGGCAGTGGATATAGCTGCCGACTTTCGCCTCCATAACCCTAAAGTATTTGAAAGTGCGTATAAAATTAAACACCCTGCCCCTGAACTTTTGGAGAAAGCAGTTTATGGACTTCCTGAGCTTCACAGGGAGATGATAAAAAGTGCGTTATTAGTTGCCAACCCCGGGTGCTATTCTGAGGCTGCTATTCTTGCTCTTGCTCCTGCTGTTAAGGCAGGACTGATATCTGACGATATCATAGTCGATGCCAAATCAGGTATTTCAGGTGCTGGAAGGGGTGGTCAGACTACAAATATAATTGATCAATACGCTGAGGCAAATGAAAACTTAATTGCATACGGTTTGGATGGTCATGGACATCAACCAGAGATTGCTCAGGAGTTGGCTGAGTTACGTGGTTCAAAAACTTCAAAGGTCACATTTGTTCCACATCGTGTTCCTATGACTAGGGGCATTTTGGCAACATGCTATGCTCCTCTCGTTGACCAAGCTGTAAATAAGGCGAAGGTAAGGGAGATTTATAAGGAGTTCTATCGTGATGAACCATTCGTGTTTGTCGCTGATACACCACCACAGACTAAACATACGACAGGGACCAATATGTGTCTGATATACCCATTTGTTGATGTGCAAGCAGGTCGTCTTGTAGTAGTAAGTTGTTTGGATAATCTGATAAAGGGCGCAGCGGGTCAGGCAATCCAGAATATGAACTTAATGTTTGGAATTCCGGAAACTATGGGGATTGAGCACTTACCAATATATCCATAGCGCACCTCTTTTTATTTTCCGTGTTACAGATATAGAATATGATGCACACTCCGTTCCCATAACCATTTTGGCGCGTTCGTCTAGCGGTCTAGGACGCCACCCTTTCAAGGTGGAGATCACGGGTTCGAATCCCGTACGCGCTACCACTTCACATATAGAAAATGCCTTAGGCAAACCTGAAGAGAAATATGATTTGACACCCCTTTATTCAAAAATATTCTCTGAAAGGAATGCTGACACGATAACATTTGGCATGTTGACAATGTTACTGATTTTAAGGTCTACCGCTACACTACAGATAATATAAGCCTGTTCAAGGGTCCACCCTCTTTCGTGAAGGAGGTATAGCATTTCCAAAAGGGCATTACGTGCAGCTAGGTTTAAGTTGCCATTCTCGTTTGTGCCGTCTACGTGTATCGGCATTCCCATAGTTGCAGTGAAACGTTTTGGAGCCAACCATTCTGTGGAGTTGAAATAATCCCTATGAGTAAACATGGGGAAACGGACCTGTCTTCCGGATGCTAACTCTTTATGTAGTTGAAACTTTATTCGTATTGTTGTACCAACCTCAATTGCAGTAAGGCAACATTCGGAGTCGCCTTGGGCAAAGTGACCATCACCTACTGAGTATAAAGCACCGGGAACATTTACAGGTATAAAGAGCTTGGATCCTTTAGTTAACTGCTTAATATCAACGTTGCCACAATTTTCTCGCGGAGGTACAGTCCTTAACCCCTCGCTTCCGATGGGTTCTCTTTTAGGTATAGCCCCTGTAGGACTTGGGAGGGCTATGGAGTTTCCTTGATCTACGAGTAGTCTTTCTCGGTATGTCCACTCCTTTAGCTGTTTATGAGATGGTGCAACACCTGCAGTTCCCATAAAAGAGCCATCAGGAATCCGAACTCCGGGTAACTGTGGAGAGGTAGCTGATCCACCTTCGATATTCCAATGGGCGATATAAGATTCTTTAAAAAGGTCACCAAGGAATCCACTTCCTGGTCTAAAGAGTGTGAACCCATGAGGTTGAGGTGTGATTTCCAGATATTCAATTTCGAGCAAGTCTCCGGGGTTAGCTCCATTAATATATATTGGTCCGGTTAGTGGGTGTACCACATTAGTGTCGATGTAAAGCAATTCTGCTGGGGTCAATTCAGGCAGGATTTGGCCATCCAACGCGTCTCGAACATCAAGTGCAATTTCTTCTCCAGGTTCTACTTCTAAGATAGGCGGGATGTCTGGATGCCAACGATTGTGGCCTTTATTTTGTTCTTCTTGAAGGCACTTTTTACGATCAATTTTTATTGCTTTCATTTCCAGGCACCTTTATCTCAAAATTCTCTCGGGAGTTTGCTGGCCCACTTTCGATGTATGCTTTAATAGAATAGATATAGTTGTAATCAATGTTAACAACCTTTAACTTCAGGATAAGAGATAACGTGGATAGATTCTATACGGAACACCTTCCCAGGTGTATGTTTAGCAAGGTGGTTAATCTGAGTAAAGTAGTAGATGCAGTATCAGTTAGGGATGAATAAACTAACGAAAAGGCTAAGAAAACAACATTTCCCTATGATAATCATAGGGAAATGTTGTTTTCTTAGCCTTTTCGCAGGACAAATAGAACAAACTAATAAATTTAAATCTAAGTCCACCTATGGAAGACAAGAGTTATGATGCTTTTGTCTTTACCAGCGTGGGCCACCGCCACCGCCACCGCCATCGTTACCGCCACCGAAGCTACGCTCCTGTCGCGGACGGGCCTCGTTCACTGTTAGTGGGCGCCCTTGGTAGTCTTTTCCATTCATTTCGGTGATACTGGCCTGGGCCTCATCAGAAGAGGGCATTTCAACAAACCCGAACCCTTTGGATCGGCCAGTGTCTCGGTCACGAATGATGGTAACTGACTCCACTTGCCCGTGGGCACCAAACACTTCCTGCAAATCATCCTCACTAGATTCATATGAAAGATTCCCTACATAGATTCTCAATACGATCTCCTCTTAGCTGGGATTTCCCAGCAACGCAATTCGGAATAACCTTCTAATTAGAGGGGTATCCGTTACTAGCAGTATAAACCTATTGGCATTCAATTTCCACTATACGAGATAATTGAAAAGATTTCCCTATTGAGCACTAAGCTCAGCGCAGACGTATAAAGCATATGTAAACTCCTGCGCAAAGTGCTAGGAGCCCGTAGATATTTCCGATGATAATATTGTCCAGTAAAATGGCACATAAAAAAATGCTACCTATACCAATGTACTGTAGGCCTTTCCCTTGCTTATGGTTGGTAGCATGTCTGATTCCCTCGCCTACTAAGTATCCAAATCCTGCGAAGGCTATAGGGGCAAAAAGTGTTGCTAGGGGGAGTGTTAAGAGAAGTAATTTGACGCCAAATGCTCCAAAGAGAGACATGCCAATTCCTGTAACAAATGCTCGTGCTAGGTGGCTGCGAGATACTTGGTACTGGGGAAGTGTTTTGAGCTGCGCACATTCTCGGCATCTTATACCTACAGGGTGTTGAATTATGCATTGAGTGCAAATATTGCGACCACAACGACCACATTGAAGAATAGTCTCAATATCCGTATGAATGTGGCAGGTGTTCCCTATTGGATTGGTAGTAGAAGGTTGAAGTGTAGATCCACAATGGAAACAATACATTTTAACCTCTTTGTTATATTTATTACATATTCCGCAAATCATTGTGGTTAGTCGTCTTGCAGCTTAGGTGTTCTTTTAGTCCATTCCTCCGTTGCACTTACGTCGCGATCGAAGATAAACCGGCGTATAAATAGATGTTTCCAAGAAACACCCGGAGGTCGTTTAGCATGGTTTGCCTCGAGCCGCTTCAACGTTAAGGTTATTATCAATACAATAGATATATAGATTACTTCTCTAGACATTCCCGATAGTAGTCCAAGTGTAGGTACTAGAATCATGGAGATCCCAACCCATAAGGCTGATTTTTTAAATAGAATGGTCATTATGCTCGCAAACCCGGAACATACCAATGATTCAAGTGGTGCGAGTATTAAAAGTACACCTGTAGCAGTACTAACTCCTCTTCCCCCAATAAAGCGAGTATAAAAAGGCCAACTGTGACCAATAACTGCTGTTATACCAATTAGCCCCTGAAGAATCTCTCCAAAATCAAGTGTACGGGCTATCAATACGGTGGTAACACCTTTCATGAAAAGATCAAACCCGAACACAGGAATAAAGTAAGCTTTTCCAACATGAGCTGCTAGATTTGATCCTCCGATATTTCCGCTACCATATTGGCGGAGATCAATTCCTCTAACCCATCGTCCTACTAAGTATGCCGTAGGGACTGAACCCAAACAATAGCTGTAAGTTAAGGCGATCATGATAACTAGAATCTCAGGCACCATAATTTCCCCCGAAGACTCCAACCCTCAAATTGCGAAGTTCAGATATCCAAAGACAATGGGATCAGCTTATCTTTTTGTTCCGTAGGGGGTATAGGGAGTCTTTAGTGATGCTAAGTAGGCCAAACGTTCAGCAACTGCAAGTGGTGGTCCCAAGTCACCTGGGATCGGCTCTCCATCGCTCCCGTTTGCATGGTAATCAGTTCCTCCACATGGCAACAGATCGTGCCGTTTCGCGGTGGCTTCGAGTTTTTGGATAAGTGCCATATCGTATTCGGCATAGTGGACCTCCATGCCCTCCAAGCCTGCTTTCTTAAGGTCGACCAAGATATCATCCAGATCAATAATCTGGCCAGGATGTGCCAGAACGGGCACTCCGTTAGCCTCAACGATTAGCTTGACTGCATCGGAAGGAGTTTGTTTACCTCGCTCGACATACGCTGGTCCATTGCGACTCAAATATAGGTCAAAGGCTTCTTTAAGGGTGGTGACGTACCCCATTTCCATAAGAGCACGTGCAATGTGTGGTCGACCTATAGCTCCCTCTCCGGCAAGCCTTAATACATGTGTCCATTCAACAGGCATGCCTAAGTTTGCTAGTTGCTTGACCATGCTTTTTGCTCTATCGACACGAGAACTTCGGAAATCGGCCAGTGCACTTTGTAGATCGGTACTTAAATAGTCTATGTAGTATCCCAATATATGGATTTCGTTTCCTGGAATATCTGTACTAAGTTCGACACCGGGAATGATCGTGAGATGCGGGTATGCTTGAGCGGTTTCCCACGCTTCCTCTAAACCGTCAGTGATATCGTGATCTGTTATTGCAGCTACACATATACCACGTTCTACTAGTAGCTCTATTAATTCTTTTGGCGTGAGACGGCCATCTGAAATTGTTGTATGAAGATGCAGATCAACTTCAGCCATCTATATCAACTGTCCTGTCTACTCGTTGTATATCTGTTGCAGAGCCATTTTCGGGATCTATCTCAACCAGAACAGAATTAAACCTTACTGGTCCTTGTGGAATTCTTAGTCGATGTGGGGTTTGATATAAGAATCGTTTAAGAACATCCTCTGGCGTGTTCCCGATAATCGAGTTTATGGGGCCTACTTTTCCTAGATCGGTTACATATGCTGTACCGTTTGGAAGTATTCTCATATCCGAAGTGGGTACGTGAGTATGAGTTCCGACGACCGCGCTAACTCTTCCGTCCAGATACCAACTGAAGGCTTCTTTTTCTGAGGTTGCCTCTGCGTGGAAGTCTACAACGATCACAGGAGGCGGATCTTTATATTCATCTAATAAGGAGTCCATCGCCCTGAATGGGCAATCGATTTCTTTAAAGAACACCCTTCCTTGAGCATTCACGATTAGGGCATCCCCGGATTTGATATATCCCTTTCCTGGTACTCCAGGTGGATAATTAAGTGGTCGTAAAATAGGTAACGGGCCGTCTAGGTGGGGGATCACCTCTTTCTTGTCCCATATGTGTGCACCTGAGGTGATCACATCGACTTCGCTATCTATGATTTCACGTGCCGTATCCTCCGTTAGGCCGAATCCAGCTGCTGCATTCTCGCCATTGGCGACTACTAAATCCACTCGGTATTCCCTGCGAATTCCTGGAAGAATCTTTTGAAGAGCATACCTACCAGGCTTTCCAATAATGTCTCCGATTAGAAGGATGCGCATCCCCCATCCTTTCTACCATTTAAGTAATACGTCCTTGAGCAACACACCACAGGGTTTTTTAGCCGAACAGACCTTTTATTCTTTAGCGTGCAATTTCCTCGTTACGTGTTTCACGTATAACAATTACTTTAATCTGTCCTGGATACACTAGGTTGTCCTCAATCTTTTTGGCAACATTTCGAGCTAAAATGGCCGCGTCTGTGTCGTCTACTGAGTCTGGTTGGACTAAGATGCGAACTTCTCTACCTGCCTGAATTGCATAGCTTTTCTCTACCCCTGAAAAGCTATTTGCTACTTCTTCCAAAGCCTCTAATCTCTTAACGTAGTGCTCGAGAGTATCTCTACGTGCTCCAGGGCGTGCCGCACTTATTGCATCTGCAGCAGCTACCAAAAAGGCCTCATTGGAACTTTTAACATCGTCGTGGTGTTCTCTAATTGCTATTTCTATTGGTTTTGGTATGCCACATTTCCGTGCAATATCGGCTCCGATTTCAGCATGTGGGCCTTCAACTTCATGGGTCAGCGCCTTACCGATGTCATGGAGTAGACCTCCCCATTTTGCGACCTTTACATCGGCTCCGATTTCAGTAGCCATCATTCCTGCTAGGTGGCCGACTTCCTTGCTGTGCATAAGGACATTTTCACCATAACTATAGCGATACTTCAGGCGCCCAAGAAGCTTAATTAGCTCTATGGGCATTCCTTGAGCACCAACCTCAAACGCTGCTTGTTCACCCTCTTTCCAAATAGTTTGATCCACTTCTTCTCTAGTTTTCTTTACTACATCTTCAATACGTGCAGGATGGATCCTGCCATCATGCACAAGCTTTGCAATGGCAAGCTTTGCTATTTCTCGACGTACTGGATCAAAACATGAGACAGTTACCGCTTCTGGAGTATCGTCTATGACGACATCTACACCGGTTGCGGCTTCGATAGCTCTAATGTTGCGTCCCTCGCGACCGATGATACGACCCTTCATATCATCGCTGGGGATTGGGACGATGGCCGTGGTGTTTTCCGATACGACTTCTGAGGCAAGCCGATGGATCGCTAACGTGATAACCTTACGGGCATTTTGTTCGGCCTCTTCATTTGCCAGTTCCTCTATTTGGCGGAAACGGCGGGCCAAATCTTGCTGGATGTCCTGTTCAGCTTTTTCTAGGAGTTGCTCTTTGGCTTCACCAACTGTTAAGCCTGAGACTGCCTCGAGCCGCTTCTCTTCCTGATTCCTTAATTCTTCAAGGTTTTCCTTAAGGACTTCCAGCCCTCGTTCGTTTTTATTGAGATTCCGTTCCCGTTGCTCTAAACTTTCCTTACGGCGCTCAGCCTGTTCTTCTCGATTATTAACGTGCTGTTCTCTACGCCGGACTTCGTTGCGTCGGTCCCGGATCTCCTCTTCAGCAGAAGAGCGGAATTTTAAGGATTCCTCTTTCGCTTCTAGTGCGAGCCGCTTCTTCTGTTGTTCGGCCTCTTGAATAATTATTGAAGCCGATTGCCGCGCTTGCGTTACTCCCTTTTGGGTCAGTATTGTTCGAAGAAAATATCCACAGCCAGCCCCGATCCCCAACGCCACGAGGACGGTCAGGACGACTAAGGTAACGTCCATGGTATCACCGTCCTTTCAATTATTGAGCCTAGTGTCGGCACCTAGATTTTTTATCGTGAGTCGACTGACTTACGACACTTAAGCGTACTCTGTAACGCACCTTTATGTCAAGAAAATTTCTTCCTAAACAAGCAATGGAGGGAACTGTCTAAGGGCTCTAGAGAACACTTTTTAGTATTAGAGGATCGATCGCTTTAGAGAGCAATCCTGCATAGCAATTTGCCTTGTTGGGATGGTGAACTGAGGCATTCCTGAAAAGTGTATCTAACCTCCTGGTTGTTTCCAGAGTGTCTTCATTTACAATTGCTACGGGGACATCTTCTTCCAAAGCTTCATACGTAACATACTCAATTGGGTGTTGTCCCCCAGTCAAAATTAAGCACTTGGTAGGAGTTGCTAGCGCGGCCATCTGGATATCCGGACGATCTCCGCGAACGATTACGGCCTTATTGTCATATCTGGCAAAGTGGTCAATACCCGAGCCCAAGAAAAGACCACCTATCATCACATGGCTCACAAGATCATCTCGACTTTCTGAGCCAGAAAGAAATGTCCCCTTAATATGTTGAACGAGTTGGCTTACTGTTACACTTAGCATACATCTGGATTCTGGGATTTTTCCCAACACGGCAATTCCCTCTGCTTCGATCATTGGGATTAGGGACGAGTCTGCAGTATGGTTTCTATATAACGGCACAGCGTTTAGAACGACTCCAAACAAGCGGTCACCAAGTGTTTTAAGGGAAGCGATACACTTTTTCATGTTTAGCTCGGTTTCGTACCTAATCAACACAATGATACGAGCATCCAAAGAATCTGCCAGATCCAGCGATAAAGGTACAGACTGGCCTTGCGAGTTAACTAGAGGAGGCCCCTCGATGATTTTCTTTGTGTTATCTATCGATTTAAAGCCAGACAGAACATTTTTTTCCATTGATGAAGTGAGACCCTGTCGCGCTTCTGCTATACCCATAGAGAATGGCCAAGACTTTGGATGAGTTGTATTGGTTAAATGAGAAAAGAAGGAGACGTCAGGGTCTATATTGTCAGGGGTAGTTTTTTCGGTAATCCGAATAGGTTTACAAAGGAAAGGCAGAGATGACTCGCTATCAGTAAGTCGCACGAGTCCTGCACAGAAAGCTGAGCTTCCCGCGCCTTTGTAGAGAGAGGTTATGAGGAGTGCTTCCATTTTCTTTAACCTATACTAGCATAGGGCTTTTCAAGTGGACAGTCATAGTGGCCAAGTGTTTTTTTATCTTGACACTCAGATACCCGTATCCTAGTATGAATGGGCGCCGAGGTAGCTCAGTCGGTAGAGCACAGCACTGAAAATGCTGGTGTCGTCAGTTCGATTCTGACCCTCGGCACATCGAATGACATCTTTGGATGTTTATGGGCGGAAGTGGCTCAGTGGTAGAGCATCTCCTTGCCAAGGAGAAGGTCGCGAGTTCGAATCTCGTCTTCCGCTCCATACTTCTATATATAAAATAGCCCCCTGATGATAAGTCAGAGGGCTATTGTTTTGAGTTTGGTCATACTTGTTGGATTTCCAAGGCCATAGCCCGTACTCCGGCCTTATAATGTTGTTCTGGGGTAATTATTGGTCCTGGGCGATAAATATAATTAATGTTGGGCGAAAGCCATTCTTCATAGAGAACCTCTTGGTGTTTCTTATAACGGATCACCATTGCGTAGCAAGCTGTATGAGGGACATAGAACTTTGCTACCCCATGTCGATCGGTCTTCGAACGGCCAAGGCCGGCGACTATTACTTCCGCTCCTTTAACCAACCGTTCGTCCTGATCGAATACCTTCACATTGCTGTTAGCACGAGGGAACATACCCATACTCAAAGAACGCTGAAACTTGCGCCAGGCACTAAGGTTATCGTCATCCTTAATTTTCATCACAACGTCCGCCTCGAACCCAGGTCCTTTCGGCGTTCGCCATTCAGGTCCATATTTTAATTCCAGATACTCTTCTGGTGGGTTTGGCACGAGGAATTTTTGACCGATAAATTCAATTTCCTTCAGCTGTGTGAATAAGTGCAATGGAAGTTTTACCCCAGGAAACTCAATAGCACCTCCATCAACAATACGGTGGCAGGTCCAGTCAGTTCTTATACCATCTTTTATGAATGCAACACTCATGTACTGGGGATTACTGCTGATACGCGAGTAGAATCCATTTTCCTCGAACACACTGCCCATACGGTAGATCGTTTCTTCGTCAAGGCCATGCATTCCGATTACTGAGGCCGTGTCGATTTCGTCATCCCATGGGATAAATCGATTTTCCCTTATGTAACCAAGGCAGGTACCAGAACCAAGCCAAAATACGATGCTTTGGTCATCAAAAATACGCTTGACTTCTTTGAGTCTTTTGGCTGCGATCGCCGGATTCAAGGGAGTTGGAGATATCAGGGTCTTTTTGTAGGCTGCCTCGCCTGCTTCATTACGTGTTACCAATTTTCCACCTCTACTGATTTGTAATCATGTTGAAGATTACGTACTCGTAAACGCTCTAAGTCTTCTGGATTATCTATGTCGCGCCAAAATTCTCCGGATATATCACAGCTTTTAAGAAGTCCACCCTGATCTATAAAATAGGCCAATACATCACCGAGTTCGTATCGTTCCGATTTATCACAGCTAACCCATTGCGTGATTACTTCATAAATCTCGGAGGTGAACCTGAAAACCCCAGAGTCGATGCCGTTCCAAATTTTAATTTGTTTTCCAATTGACGAAATCTTTTCTTTATCTTCCACTAGCACCCGAGTGGCTTCATGTGCATTATACGAAGTTAAATCAAAGTCAACACCTAATACATTGCACTGGTGATCACCTCCGAACTTCATCACATTGTTGATAAGGCTGGATGAGGCCATATGATCTCCCATGGCAAGTATGAATTCTTGGCCGTCTACGAAAGATTGAGCCATTTGAACGGAAAGAGCGTTCCCGAATGTATAGTTCTTATTGAATATAGTCTCGATCTTAAGTCCATATTGAGATCCATCGCCTACCCAGTCGGTAATTCGATCGGACATAAACCCTGTAACCAACCCAACATTAACAATGCCTGCCTGAAAGAATGCCCGAAGCGTATGATCGATAATGGGAAAATCGCCTACCGTTAGAAGAAGCTTATGTTCTTTCTCGGTATACGATCCAAATCGTGAACCCAAACCCGCTGATAAAATCACTCCCTTCACTCCCAGATACCTCCAGTTAACTTAATTCTTTTGATAGCGCTTTTTGCTCACGATAACGTTCCTTCGCAAAACGCTATCAATTATAAGGCATACAATTTCTAGAAAAACCACACAGATACAGTAGATCGCTGAACGGAGGAAAGACATCTTTAACCCTACGCTTAAACGGACAAATGTTCCATTACTATCGGATTATTAATCAGTGCCTGCATCCCAGCTTATCCTTCTGAGCACGCCTTTGATGTGATTATAGCGCACTTATGTTGCAGATATAGCTTGAGCGGAAGGAGGTTCTGTCAAGAAACGCCCTTAGAATTGTTACCATTTATTGGCTTTAGGGAAAAGGGTATTCTAAAGAATGCGATCAGGTTGTCCATCGAGGCTATGAAGCCTCGAGTTAC
>Ga0209501_10001136_pt1 | contig 30014 bp, 42 predicted proteins | sample ArcticOcean_MG_C_4_FD_187434 | JGI IMG/M metagenome (GOLD analysis project Ga0209501, IMG submission 187434) | Marine microbial communities from western Arctic Ocean - ArcticOcean_MG_CB4_134 (SPAdes) (version 2) | ecosystem: Environmental > Aquatic > Marine > Oceanic | place: Arctic Ocean...
AAAACGGAGTTTTAAATTTAATTTCAAGTGAACTATCAGGATCATTAAGAACATTCCCTTTTTGTATATGATTCCCACATTTAAATGTTGTTATATCACATACTGTAAGAATACCTTCATTTACATCTATCTTAATATTATCAAATATAATACGTTTTAAAGTAAGATCATATCGTTCAGATTTAGACCACGTTGGTATAATATTAATAGATTGGTTAGAAACCATGCGTCCATCTGCTATGGTGAAGGGTCGACGACCGCCTGCGGCGTTATGCCCACCCTTTGATCGTGTTCGCTGTGGTGCAAAAAGTATATTAAAACTAACTGCATAGCCATCAGTAATTAATTTATCATCATCTCGTGCTTGTATATCCATCCACTCAGGAAGAAGCGTTTCTGAATTATTATTATCTATTAATAATAAACTTGTGTTTACTTTAATTTGGTTTACTAGTACGTTAATTTCAGGTTTTGTATCAAATACTAATTTAATTTCAATAATTATATTCCTCGAGTTTTTATTTTTTATTAAATATTATTGATATAGAACCTTCCGTACTACCACCAATACATGGATTAGCGAGCGGATTTAAACCTTTATGTAATGTATTTGCTTTTGCAATTGCATTTACATTTTCTGAGGTATTTGGCCGAGCTGACCAACTGGAAAATGGACTGTCGAATACTTTAATAATGTGAACCTCATGAGGAATTTTACTTGGAGATATAATGACACTAGGAAGACCATGATCCATATCATTTGAAAATTCTATTAATTCTATATTTAATTGTTTTTGTAATTCTCTCTTAAAATATTTATTAATATCATCATAGGTAAAAATTTTATTATATTTCATTTCATCTACTGTTGTACGCATTAATAATCTACGTAAACTAAATGAAATATAACAATATCCACCAGATTTTAACACTTTTACCAAATCTTCTAATAATTTTGGTATTTCAAATAAACCATAAACGTGATGAAGGCTAGTTATTGCTATTATATTAGGAATTTTTTCAATATTTTTTTGAATAAATTCATCATTCCATGTTTCATTTATTATATTTAAATCTTTATCAACTTGATTAGGTTCCATACCTTGAATTTCATCATAAAATGTAGCAAAGAAATTTTGACCACATCCTACATCTAAAATATATTTTTCTTCAGTATGTTGAAGAATATATTCTATATAATAAAAAGTTTTAGTAGGTATACGTTCGGTAGATAAAATTGCTTGATATCTACCGGCTGCCGGCGCGATCACACTATTAACAGTGTCGTCCACATTCAATGATATTTTAAAGCCTATAATATTTCGTATATATACTTCATAATCCCAAACTGGAAGAAGATCACTATCTAAATTATACTTTTTCTTTATATAATTTGTTATACATAAGAATTTTTCAGTTTGAGAAAACGCAAATAACCACTGTTCTACAGTTCCATTAATCATTTAAATATTTAATTAACCGCCTCTGCTCTCTTTCCAATATCTGGCAATTCTATCTTGGTTTAATCCATTCCAAAAAGCATTAACACCATCTAACATTTCCATACCAGCGGCAATAAATTTATCTTTATCAAATTCTGGCTCATTATCATGTAAGTCACGCAACTCATCCCACGTGTGTTGAGCATGTTGTGCTTCTAATTTATCATGAAACGAGAAAAAGTTTAATGGTAAGGTAATACCTTCTGTATTATACTCATTAAAATTTTCTATGCCATCCATTAGTTGTTGCCAAAAACCAGCATTGGCCCAATTCTCTACAGCAAAACTAGCACCGGCGGCTGTGTTAAAATCTGGACTACCGTATATGCGTATCAGTTCGTCACAATAAAATAATGTTGATGGACTGCCATGTTTGCGTTTACCAATATCATTAAACTCCAAGCCTAACTTGCTTGCAAAATGAACAAGCCACTCAAAATGAGCGGCCTTAAATCTAAATGTGCTATTATTTACTGTTTCGTTTGTAAAAAGTACACCCAATTCATTTACTAATATTTCTTTGGCATCATGCATCTGTTCCAAACTATTAGCATTAAGTGTTTTATGTAGTTGAGCAACTATAAATTGATTTGAAAATACTGAAAACTCTTTCGTTAAGATAATAAGATCTTCTTTGGTTAAATCTAAGGTTTGCGAAAACCACCAAAGATACCTATTTCTTTTAATGATTGGATGAGATAGAACGGTTTCTTTTAGTTCTAGTTTGAGATATTCGAATGCTTCTGCATCACTAATCATAACTACTCTCCCAGTTAATTGTATTTATTTAATGGGGTGCATAGCCAGGCCCTGTTGCCGCGCCACATCCTCCACAAACACCACTACCACCTTGTGCTTTAAATACGTCTTGAAATACAAATGTTGGATTCATGCCTGCAGTATCATAATCAATAGTTGCTCCATCCATAAATGAATATGTTATAGGATCTATATAGACATGAGGAGCAATTTCAACATCTAATCTTTCTTTTGAATCTGCAAATGTCATTGAATGTGCCATACCTGAGCACCCACCTCCATGAACAAATGGTCGAACCGCAGGCATAGCATTTTCTTCACACATTTGTTTAATTTTTTCTAATGCTGAAGGTGTTACTGTAACTCCTGTTGGAGTATATTGAACTATTTTTTTCTTTGTTAATCCTACTTTTTCTAAAAAACTCATTTAATATCCCTCACTATATGCTATTGCTTTGTGCCAATATCTTTCTATAATTGACTTCACTTGTTCTTCATCCCAAGTGTTGGGTAATTCGTGTCCTTTTAGCTTAACCCATATATCGTTTGCTAACTCCCTGTCGAATGCTTTCTTCTTCAGGGCCTTCCAGTCGGCAGTATCTGACATATCACCACCTCTTGTATAACCAGTATTTAGTTTGCTGGTATAAAGTTGAGATTATTGTTTCTTTTAATTGCTTTGGACCCATATCTGGATCCTTGAAGTGAACATGACTTGCTTGTGAAACCATATCCCATTCTTCTGTAGTGTATGGCCAGTGGCTCATTTTATTTCCATTTGCTCCTTTGTGTGGCATAATGTGTCCGCAGACAAGACACTTCCAATGTGTTTCATCGTCATGTATAGCAAATCCAGACGCAGTACACCTTGGGCATTGTATTAAAGTCGTTTTATATTCTTTTTCTTTATCCGTTGTTAAGTGTGGCATTGTTAGGCAATTCTGCCTCGGGATCATTTTCAGGATTGTCCCATTGTCCTATATGCTCTAATTTTAATTTTATTTCTCGATCTAAATACTTCCATTCAAGTTTAGTTAATCCAAAATCTCGTAATTTCTCAAATACTAAAATTGGTTTAAAAGGGCCACAGGTATACACATCCAATTGCATTAACGCTGGTGATGCTTCATCCCATACGTGCATCGCAATATGGCTGGTTTCTATAATTGCTACAACGGTAAGTCCGGAGTTTCCTTCAATGTCCACATACTTACAAAAAGGACCATCGAGGAGTTTCATATCTATTTCATCGATTAACTCTGTAGTCCAATCGATCATTCGTTGAATATCGTCTTTTCCGGGCGGATCTGCTACTTCTGCTCTTATGATTAAGTGCTTGTGTATAGGTGTTGTGGCCACGCCTAACTAGTTTCCTTAAATTTTTATTAATATCCCAATCAACAAAATAATAATTAAAAACAATTCCGCGGCAAGGATTGTATGATACCATACCCACCTCGCTCTATAGATTTTCTTTTCGTTAAACGTGTCTCTAATTTCTGCTACAAACTTTCTTTTTTGAGGTTGCTCTGGTTCTTGTTGCTTAAACTTATTGAGCAATCTCTTCATGTCGTTATTTATTAAAAGTCAAAAATAAACCTCCTTTTGGAGATTTATGGACCGCCACAGCGGGCAATAAATCCTAATATAAAATATGCAAACCATAACCAAGCCATCCATTTTAGAATAGTGCCAGCATTGGAACCAAACAACCCATCTCTTTTGTATCCTGGTTCGCCGTTCTGTCCTGTTGAATTTACATAAGCATTTGCTCTATGTATAGCTTTAAAGTATTTTGGCTTAATTCTATTCTCATCTTTGAATTTGTCCATTGCTTCTTCAAGTTCATTGCGTACAGCAACAGGTAGTTTATTACCTGATCCTTTAACTAAACTAAAATTATGTGACCATGATTCCCACGGATCACCCTCAACATGTACTTGCTTGTGAGCTTCAGCATATGTTTCTTGATAGTTATAACTCATTATTTCACTTACAACATGAAGTAATTGACAATCTGTTAGTGTTCCTAACGCTTTTCTCATTTCTGTATTCATAATATTAATGTAATGTTGGTTTTACGTTATTAGCCATATGTTTAATAGATTCGTCGATCAATTGTTTCTCATCTTTACTTAACTCAGTAGCGGCTTTCAAATCAGTATAAATTTCATGTACATTTTCAAACTTACGTGTTTCACCACCAGATATTCTAGACTCGTAATTAATTTCTTCCTGAGGAACATATTTGACCATAGATAAAAATGTCACATACAAGTTAAGATATGATTTAGCGAAAATACGAGATTGTCTTAAATTATCCGTTTCTTTATCAGATTCAGGATTATGTAATAACCAATTTTCAAATGCTTGTGCTATGTCAGCATAAACCATTAAGTCAACTGGATCTAGTTTTATTGCCATACATGTATTTACTCCCATGGTTCTATAATTTCAAAATCCATGGATTTACCATCAGTGCCGCCGCCAGCATTATCTATACTTTCCTCACCATAAAAAATTTGTGTAATAAGAGTATCTTGATGGATTTCTGTGCTACTAAAAGAGACTTTTTTAGGATCAAACTCTCCTTCAATTTCTATAGTACCTTCATAGAATGTGCCCTTCTCAGAATTAACACCACAGAATGTGTATTCTTTTGGTTGAGGATGTTGTTCATCGGAATGAATCTCTACTTCGTGTTCGTTTACATAATTCATCAGCTCACCATAAAAAATATCACGCACATGATCAGCACTGAAAGTGTCATCACTTACTTCATTTATAGTAAGATACGCGCCACTTTGTGCCGCTCCCCACTCATGCCCTCTATCTTCCATATCATGCCATACACCTATTTGGGCATACTTGGGTATTTTAATGTTTGGGTTTTCTTCCTCAAACCATTCTGGGCCAAAAACATAAGTGTGAAAGTGTTCTTGCATTTCTTCAGACTGCCAAAATTCGGCCGCCTTTTTAGATATTTTACCTAATACAACTTCTCCACCATATCCGTGGAGTATAAATTGAATAAACATTTATACTACCTCTCTATTTTAAGTTTAAAGTTTTGCATCTTATTGTCTAAACCACGTCCATCTAAAAAATCTCTACCTTCTATTACTTTACCTAATGGTACACCACACATTGCTGGTTCATATTTTACGTTATAATCTTTAAGCCAATTTTGAAAATCAATACCTTTAATTAAACTTTGTATTGTATTATCACCTAGTGTTATATCCATTTTGCCAGTATAACAATTCAATGTTCTAATATCCCATTCACTAGGGTCATCATGATTTAAATAGGCAGTAAGGTAATCTTTTCCTAATAAATCTACTCCCATCCATACATCATATTCATCTGAATCAGTTGCACTTAACAGGTCTTTATCAGTCATAAATTTAAAAGTATTAGATTGTAAAGATATATCCCAACCTCCATGCATACTAAAACCAACAGTAAGAGTTTCACGTATTTTATTATTTTCTAATGCATCGAGTACCTTAGGCGTTATAGTTTGACAATCTAAATTGTGTACTATTTGATTTATATCTTGTATTAATTTATTAAATTGTTCTTGTCTAGTACGACTAGCAACTTTTCTTGGATCTTCATTTGGCAATATAAAATTTGATCTAAATTTATCTGACCATATGATACTCTTATAAGTTCGTTGTTTTTTTATTGAACGGTCTGTGAAGGATCTATTAGCAGTAGTAAAATAACGATGTAATTCATTTAGAATTAATTGTGTACTTAAATCATTTTTATAAAATTTAGAATGATCTAAATCGTCAACACTTAACGGAAAATCTGTATGTATTCGTGACAATCCTTCCCTTGCTAATACATCATTAATATTTAAAATAGTTGTATGTAAATTATCTACTTGCTCTGTAATTTCATCTTTACTTTTAGTTTTTCTACGAGGTAAACTAACAATGTATGCATAATTAGAAAAAGGTGTTACTGTATCATGTACAATCCATTGAAGATGTTTCTCCCATTTTTTAACAAATGGATCTTTTCGTAATTCTATTGTAAAAAGATTAGTATTATTATTATGAAATATTAAATATGACATATTCTTAATTATACTAAAATATTAAGGAATTGTCAAGAATTATTGGTCACTGTTTTTTATAGTATTAAACAAACTATTTTTCTTGTGAATTGTAAGTTTTCTCTTGATTGATGGCCTTGCGAGTTCTTTAGTAACATCTAGATATGCTTGAACCTTGCCATTAAATGCACTCTGTTTATCAAGTAATTGATGGTTTGCTACAACTTCTAAACTACCATCTGCTACTCTTTGAGACATTTCTGCTAAATCTCTCGCGATCGCTTGTTGGAGAGTTTTATATTTTAATGTGCCATATCCGCGTATCAATACAGTTGGATTTTCTGCATCAAAATCTTCATCTTCCCAATGTATGGAGCCGCTTTCGTTTAGTTCAATGTAACGCATAATACTATTTACCCGATTTAACTAGGTTTAACAATACAAGATATTTTTCCCACGCCTCTTTCAAAGCAGGATATTTTTCACACAATTCTCGTTGTTCAAATTTTTCTTTACCTAAATCCATTAATTCATCATGGGATAGCCAATCAAATTTTTTCTTCTTGAATGCGCTTTCTTTATTGGGTTCTTCTGTAATAAGATATTCTTTTTGTTCACCTAAAGGCAGTCGTCGAGACACGGTAACCCCGTTATCCCGAGATTCGTAAATATATTCTTCTTTAGTTCTGACTTTACGAGTGACTGCCACATAGGTATTTATTTACTCTGAACTATTACCGGCCCAATTCATAGTAATTCTCAAACCTGCAACTGTGTCGCCACGACCCCAGTCATCATCCATAGGTATTTCAACATATGGTTGTACTGCGAAATTGCTTGACATGTTCCAAGTATAATTAACTTCAAACTCTGATCCAGTAAAATCTGTGTCATCTAAATCAAACATAAATTTTGAACGGACACCACCACCTAGTAAACTGAATGTGTTTTCTAATGCGCCATCAATATCTGAATCACTAATGTTCCAGTCTACTGAAGGGGTTGTAGTTAAACCAAATAATGTAATTGGTGTTTTTAAACCTACAACACTATCTTCGTCACTAGTATAATCGTATGAAACTGTGCCAGCAAGTCCACTGACAATATTCATACCAAATGATACGCCGATATCAGTTGAGTCGCTGTGATAAACTGATGCGCCTCCAAAACCTACGGCAAACTCATTACCATCTTGGGTGAAAGATACATTAGAGTCTCCTGCAGAAACGCTAACGCCACTTTGCCACTCAATGGCTTCTGCCTCTTGATCAGCACACCCGATTAAGAGTCCGCCAAATACCAAGGCAATTAATAACTTCTTCATGTTATATCTCCTTTGATTGATATACTATATATTATAGACTAAACTTAAAGTAAAGTCAAGGATATTTATGTGGTTGAACGGCTATTACGACTTTTAGTCTTAAGGCGATTCTTACCACGGCGTTTATTTCGCTTGCCAACAGCAAAATACTTACTTCTTTTATGTAATGTTAGTTTCATCTTGTTTCCCTACATTTCGTGTACCATAGATATACTTGTCGTACTTTATATCTCTAATAGACTCAACTACCTTAATACCAAAGAAACCTTGTATGTTATCTTCCATAAATGCTACTGCGTCTTTTTTTCTTTTAAAATCCCAATATACTTCTGTTACATTATCACACCAAGTGTATGTAAGTTTCCATCGTATAGAACCACTTGGTTGTTTGTGTTTAAATTCATGTTGTAATTGTTTTATTTGTATATCCATTTCGCCACATTCGTCGCGTAATGCTTGTATTTTTTCATGTAAATCTTCAATTGTTTCTTCTTTGGTGTCCCATATCTCATTTACTTCAGGACCTTCCAGGCCTGGCGGGAACTCCTCCTCTATAGTATGCGTTTGTATAATACTATCTTTTGGCAAATCTGTTCTATCTAAATCAATATGCCCTATAACACGATAACGTGGCGGATCTGATTTCTCATTACTAAGGTTTTTTACGAAACCTTTTGACTCCATTCCATCATATAATTCCCAAATGTTGGGAGTCAAAAGTTTATATCCTCGTCTGTGACAGGTTCTATGTTCCATTTTTCGCTAACTTGATTCTAGCCCATCCTCTCTCGTGGAGGTAATAGAGTACCATTTTAGTACATACTTCTAGTCCTGCTATTGCGCCTGCGAAAGTATACTCTCCAGTAATTAACCAGGCAATAAGAAATGTATCTGTAGTAGCGATACATCTCCAACTTATAGTCTTAATCAACGATTTACAATGAATCATATAAATCCTCCATTTCATCACTATATTTAGAGTGATTTAAGAGGGAGATATATGGTGTTTTAAGTTTTCTTTAAGATAACCTCAGTAATGCTATTAGGACACGGCGCATAATGACTAAATTCCATACTAAATTGACCACGACCACTTGTTTGACTGCGTAAGTCTCCTATATACCCAAACATTTCACCAATTGGTGCTTCTGCGTATATACGAACCGTTGTGCCAGCCATTTCTTGATTGTGTATCATGCCTCTACGCCTATTTATATCACCTATAACATCACCTACTTTGTCTCCGGGGCAAGTAACGTCTAGTTTCATAATTGGCTCTAATAACTTCGGACCTGCTTTGGGCATTGTTTGTCTAAATGCTCCGCGAGCCGCCAGCTCAAATGCCACAGCACTACTATCTACTGCGTGACTGGAACCATCTGTTAATGTTACTTTGTAATCAAGCACTGGGTAACTTGCAAGTATACCACCTGCACTGGAGCCTGCAAATCCCTTCTCTATAGAAGTCCAAAACTCTCTTGGAACATTGCCGCCAACTACCTTGCTTTCAAATTGGAATCCCTCTCCTGCTTCAAGAGGTTCTACAGTATATTCAATATCAGCAAACTGGCCTGCACCACCTGTTTGCTTTTTATGGGTATACCTATCACTGACTGTTTTAGTAATTGTTTCCCTATATGCTACTTGTGGTTTACCTATGCTTACTTCCACACCGTATGTGCGTTTTAGTATATCGCACTTAACATCTAAATGCAACTCGCCCATGCCTTTAAGTATTGTTTGGCCAGTTTCTTGGTCTGTCTCTACATGGAAGGAAGGATCCTCTGCTACCATTTTACCAATAGCAGTTCCCAACTTATCCATATCACTTTGTGTCTTTGGTTCAATTGCTATGCTAATAACTGGATCTGGAAATACCATTGGCTCAAGTATTGCTTGATTCTTTTTATCACACAATGTATGGCCTGTTTGTACAGACTTCATACCAAGCAATGCAACAATGTCACCTGCTGATGCACTGTCTAATTCCTCACGTGAGTCGGCATGCATTTCTAATATACGTCCAATACGTTCTGTTCTACCATTTGTGCTATTGTATATAGAGTCACCTTTCTTTATGTTGCCTGAATAGATGCGTGTAAATGTTAGTGCGCCATACTTGTCTTCCATTATTTTAAATGCAAGTGCTCTTAATGGACCTTCTGGATCCACTATAGCAACTTCACCAGTTGCTTCACCTTTCTCATCTACTTCTGGTTGTGGATCAACTTCTGTAGGATTAGGCAAATAATCTACAATAGCATTTAATATGTTTTGTACGCCTTTGTTTTTAAATGAACTGCCACAATATGTTGGGAAGAAATCGCATGTGTTTGTGCCTTTACGTATGCACATTTTAAGATCTTCTTCACTAATGCCTTCTGGATCATCTATCCATTGCATCATAACTTCATCATCCATTTCGACTACAGTCTCAACTAATATATCATAATACTGTTTTGCCATTTCTTTATATGTGTACTTGTCACCTATTTTTTCACTAGGTACTTTATCATCTGGAATGTCAGTTATAGTGTAAGAAGTTGGGTCAGTTGGGTCGGACCATATCCAAGCCTTTTGAGTAAGTATATCAACTACACCTACAAATTTATCTTCCGCTCCAATTGGATATGTCATAACTAACGGCTTCGCTCCAAGCCGTGTTCTTATTTGTGCTACAACTCGATCAAAGTCAGCACCAACTCTATCCATCTTGTTAATGTATATAATACGTGCTACTTCACTGTCGTTAGCATAACGCCAGTTAGTTTCTGATTGTGGCTCTACACCACCGCTTGCACAAAATACACCAACGCCGCCATCTAGTACTTTAAGGGAACGATAGACCTCAATTGTGAAGTCTACGTGGCCGGGAGTGTCGATGATGTTTAATTGGTGATCATTCCAGTAGCAAGTAGTCGCGGCACTTTGTATCGTAATGCCTCGCTCTTGCTCTTGCTCCATAAAGTCTGTGGTTGCGGCGCCATCATGCACTTCACCAATTTTGTGTATCTTTCCTGTGAGCTTAAGGATCCTCTCAGTGGTCGTAGTTTTACCCGCGTCCACATGTGCGAAGATACCAATGTTTCTATATTTGTTTAAAGACAAGTTACTGCTCCACGAAAGGTTTAACTATTTATAGTTAACGTTAATTCTACTATATAATTTATGATTTGTCAATAGTATTAATATCATCTGCTGTTAAAAACATCCCCCAATAACCAAAATTCTTAGCAGCTGGTTCGGGCGGTGGTGGCGCAGTCCCATCAGTAGAAGTAGATTTATATCCATTTACTTTCTGAAATGGTTCACCTACTGACTTACCATTAATAAATTTTTCTTGCTTACTATATACATCTAATTGTACTTCATAACCCCAAATGTAAGCAATATAATTTAATACATCAATTGTTGTGTCCTTTGACAATTCCCTACCATTTGGTCCTTTATAATGACGCAGTAGTAATGAACGCTTCTCATCATGGTCATAATCAACAACTTGTATATCAGGTATACGATAATTATAATCATATTGGCGAGCCATCTCTTTACGTATACTTTTATATCCTTGATCATTATGTATTGCTTTAACCTTATAATGTGGATCTGACTTGTTATCCCCAAGTTGGAATAATCTAAAATCTCTAATTACTTTAGGTGATAGAAATTGCAGTATAAAACTTTCATCTCTATAATTAGCAACAGCATCTAAGATAATTTCTTTCCAATCACCACCAGCAATATCAGGAAACCATTCCTTATCTTCTGCTGTTGGTTCTTCACATATACGTTTAATATCCATCATCATTGCGAATCCTAATGAATAAGGGTTAATACCATTATACCATTTTTTATCAAATGTAGGTTGGTTTAATACATTTGTATGCAATCTTAAAAACTCAAACATTGCCGCATCAGTAATCAATTCTTTATCATGTAATCTATTCATTGAATAATAATGCACAAAACAAGCAAATCCTTCATTCATTACTTTTGTTTGCCCTTGTGGATAAAAATATTGAGCAATTTTACGCACTATACGGCATAGTTCGCGTTGCCAATCAGTTAAATTAGGAGCATGTTTTTCTAAAAAGTAAATTATATTTTCTTCCGGCTTTGCCAGACTAACTCTTTTTTCTTTTTCTTCTGTATCTTTTTTAGTTGTAACAACTGTAGTATCCCATAATTCATTTACATGTTTGCGTAAATATGTTGCTCGTTCTTGCGACTTCTCTGCTTCTACTGTAGCATTTAATTTGCCAGGACGTTTATATTTGTTTATACCATAATTACGTATTGCATGTAGGGAATCTAGGAAAATTTCTACTTCATCAAGTCCATACTTTTCCTCACACTTTTGTATATAATTTTTAGCAAATAATAGATAGTCAATAATACTATCAGCACTTGTCCATGTTTTAAACAAATAATTATTTTTAAAGAAGTGATTATGACCAAATGCGGCATGAGCAATAACTAATGTTTGCGTAGTCATTGAGTTTTCTTCCATCAAATAGTTAATACAAGGATTACTATTAATAACTAATTCATATGCTAAACTTGTTCTACCTTTTCTATATTGGTTCTCATAATGCGCCCATGCTTTACCATTACTCCAATGGTGATAGGACAATGGCATTCCTATACTAGCATAAGCATCTAACATTTGTTCAAATGTTACTACTTCTAATTGGTTAATGTAACAGTCACAGCCAAGCTCATTAACTGCTATTTCTTCACATGCATCATATATTTTGGAAATAAGATCAAAACTCCAGTCACTTTTTGGTTCATATAAAGGTTTACTCATTTTTGCCGTCTCCTTTTGGCGCAAAGAATTTTCTAAACACAGGATATATATCTTTTGGTTCATATACCCTACGTATTTGCACATACTCAAAAATATCCATTAACACTTTATATATTTTTTCTAAACCACTGCCTACTGATGATCCTATATCGTTATTAACTTGGTGCTGATGTGCTACAATACTTACATAAGCAAAAAACTGAACTAATGGTAACAATTTAGTCGCCATAATATCATGTACTTGCTGATTATCAGTAGTAAAGTTATCACCATCACTTGCTTGACTTACATAAACATTCCAATATTCCAAATCATATCTCTTTCTAATAATATCATATGCTAATTCTAAAGCAGTAGACACTACAGTACCACCACTCTCTTTGCTAGTGAAAAATTCTTCCTCTGTACATTCTTTGGCAGTTGTGTGGTGTCGTATAAACACTACTTCTACTAAATCATACTTCATACTAAGAAACAAGTGTAGTAAAATAAAAAATCGTTTTGCTAAATCTTTCTCACGCTCTTGCATTGATATTGATACGTCCAATATACAAAACATAACAGCGGCATTTTTAGGGTTTGGAACTTTAGTAAAGTTATTAAATTTTAAATCAATTGGATCAATAAAAGATATAGCATTATAACGTGCTCGTATTTTCTTAATCTCGGCCTCGATCTCTATAATCTCATCATCAATTTCTTTTAATAAAGATGCTTCTTTACATCTGCCTTGTTTATTAAAAGGATACTTCTCTATAATAGCAACAAGCGGTTTTCTTTCTTCGTTAAGTTCCTCTACTCGTTCTTCAAGTTCCTTTATACGTTTTCCTTTAGGTTTTTTAAGAGCAATACGTCTACCAATACTACGTATCATACTTTGCTCAAGATTTAAATTATTGGGAGAACCCTCATTAACATAGCCAGAACGACGAGTAGTAAACTCCTCTATACTTTTCTTTTTCTTTTCTTTGAGGTTTGGTAGTTCTAAATCCTCAAATAGTATATCTAAGAATTCATCTCTACTAATAGAAAAAACAAAATCGTCCTCACCATAAGCATCATCTGATCCTTCTTGCCCGCCACCACTACCTTGTCCAGAGGATGGTTTGCGTATCTTATCACCTTGCAAATATTCTTGATTACCTGGCAGTATATAATCTTTCTGTCCTGATTTAGGATCATAATTAAACTGTGGCTCTTTAATACTTTTAGAAGGCACACGCACACGGCCACCAGACTTTAAGTCCCTTACGGAACGTGTCTTCATGGCTTCGTCCATGCTATCCTTAAGATGCTTTTTAGAGCGTTTTATAAATCTCTGTCTATTAGATAAATTTTTACCTTTAGGATTTTGACGCCTATCTATAATATGCTTGGTCATATTGAACCCCTAACTGCTTTTCTGGGTTCGCATATACCATTCGACAAGTCTCCGCACTTGACGTTCCGTATAGCCTTTAGACTCCATACGCACTACAAAATCGTCATGCTTTTGTTGATCATCTTTGTTTTGCTTATTACCAAAGGAAATAATTGGAAGTAATTCCTCTGTAGACGCAAACATTTTCTTCTCTATAATTTCACGTAGTTTCTCGTAACTTGACCATTTTGGGTTTTTACCTTTATTTTTTGCTTTAGCACGTAAAACAAAGTTAACTACTTCACTACGAAAGTCTTTAGGGTTGGCAATGCCTGCTGGCTTCTCTATTTTCTCTAGTTCATCATTTAATACGTCACGACTAAAGAGGTTGCCTGTATCAGGATCCTTAAAATCTATCTCTTGTATCCAATGATCAGCATATTGAATATAGCGATCAAACAAATTTTGTCCATAATCACTATAACTTTCTAAATACGCCTTCTGTATTTCATTACCAATAAATTCCGCGTATTTTGGTCCAAGCCACTCTTTAATATAAGCAATAAGTACCTTTTCTTTTTCCTCACCAAATTGCTCGCGTTTTATTGCTTGTTCCAATACAAACATTAGATGTACTGGGTCAGCAGCTATCTCCGCGGTGTCAAAGTTGAACGTCTGAGATAAAATCTTAAAAGCAAAACGTGTCGATGAACCTGACATGCCTTCATCTACTCCAGCAGTATCTTTATACTCCTGTAGACTTTTTGCTTGCGGATCCGTATCCTTTAAGTTCTTACCATTATACACTTGCATTTTGGAAAACAAATTACTGTTTTCATGCTCAATTAATCTGCTTAAGATTGAATACTGTCCTAACATATCTAGTGTTTGTGGGGCACACGCATGGTTTGCTAATCCACTAGATGTTAACATCTTATCATAAATCTTAATTTCCTCATCTATACGCAAACAATAAGGAACTTTAACAACATATACACGATCTAAAAACGCTTCGTTGTTTTTGTTGTTTTTAAATGATGTCCATTCTGATTCATTACTATGTGCCAAAATTGTGCCACTAAATGGGATAGCACTAATACCTTCTGTGCCCATGTAGTTGCCTTCTTGTGTAGCAGTTAATAGTGGATGTAGCACCTTAATTGGTGCTTTAAACATTTCTACAAACTCCATAAGTCCTTGGTTGCCCTTGCACAATGCACCACTAAATGCATATGAATCTGGATCATGCTGTGAAAAGTATTCTAATTGGCGAATGTCTGTTTTGCCTACTAGAGCACTTATATCTTGGTTATTTTCATCACCTGGTTCTGTTTTTACTACAGCAATTTGCTTTAATTTGCTAGGCTGTAATTTAACTACGGAAAATTTAGTAATATCTCCGTCAAATTCGTCCAAACGTTTAATTGCCCACGGACTTAACAAGCCTGTGAGATAACGTTTTGGCACTTTATATTCTTTTTCAAGTTGGTCACCATATACGTCTGGGTTAAACAATGATAACGGACTTTCATACACAGGACTAATTGTATCACCTGCTTTAAGAACATATATTGGATATGTTTCCATTAGTTCTTTTAGTCGTTCTGCTAAAGAACTCTTGCCGCCGCCAACTGGACCAAGCAAATATAATATTTGTTTGCGTTCTTCCAATCCTTGCGCGGCGTGTTTAAAGAAGCCTACAATTCTTTCAACTGTATCTTCTAATCCATAAAAATCTTTAAATGCTGGGAAAACTCTTAATGTTCTATTCAAGAATATACGAGACAATCTTGAATCTTCTGAAGTATCGACGTGTTCTGGGTCTCCGATAGCTGCTAACATGCGTTCAGCAGATGTAGCATAAGCCAATGGATCTTTCTTACATAATGTTAAGTATGCTTCTAATGTTATTTCTATCTCTTTTTTACTTTGATAGTTAGAAGAATACTCTTTAAGTAATTTGCTTACCATGTATCACGCTCCTGTGTTATGTATATTTAGTTTACAATCCCTCCAACTTAATAGCAAAACTATTTTTAACCCGCAGATAGTATAAATATAGAAAACAAATATGGTAGTATTATGAAAATTTCTGAAATTCTAATAGAAGAAACACCGCAAGGCACGGTATCTCATAACCGTCCTAAAGTAGTGAGTCCGTTGAATAAGCAAGTACGTAATATGGGACAACAAATGTTAAACAGGGCAGACCAAAATACAGAACAAGGTCCTGACAGAGCAGAACCAAGTGATGAAACAAAATTTGACAACGCAATGGGCAAAACTATTACTACTGGAAAAATAGATCCTAATTTAGAACAGTCTGGTAAAAACTATGCTAAAGATTTGAAAGATAGATTGGTTAAAGCACAACAACCAAAAGCAAAACCAACAAAGCAGGATGTAATACAGGATATATCTAATCGATGAGAGCAAGAGAATTTTACCTTATAGAAAGACGACTTCAATACACTTCTCCGACTAGTATTAAAGGATATATAGACAATATAATGGCCATGCTTAAACATGCCGAAGATAATCCGGATATTGAATTGTTAATGGATATTTTGTTTAAAGTGAAGCCAGCGAATATCATACAATTTCAACCAGCCAAACAGCAATCGGCAAACCTTCAAAAAGCATGGGATAAAGTATATAAGGAATGGCAAGCAAGGCCACCCGCGACAAACACAGCCGAGCAAACGGAAAATGACAATGTTCTAAAACAGATTTGGACGCACAGAATTGAAGGTACAGTTGATGGTGAACAAGTTTCTTGGCAAGGTGAAATCGGGTATCCCCTTTCAATTTTTGAAAAAACTAAAGAAATTAAAGGCTCAGAAAGAAAATCTTATAATACAGGTAATATGACTGAAGGCATTTTTGCAAGTGCAATATATTTAAGATTAAGAAATGCAAAACCGATTACTGTTAACCAATTAATAAGCTTTATGGTCAATCAATTGGCGGGCAGTGGCCAAAAGCAACCTAAAAGTGACGCGGCCGCTAGAACAAAATGGACATCCACAGAAATTGAAAACCCAGTACAAGATAAGTTACAATTAATTGTAACATTGGCTCCTAATAATTTTGAACCTTTAAAAAATCGAGACACAATGATGGGATTGTCGAGCCATATAAATGCAATTGTAAACTATGTTAATACAGTTGAAATTCAAAGAATACAAGAAGAGTTTCTTGCTAATAACATAGTTGATTCAATTATTGTAAGAGCGGCTGGTACAGAAGATGAAAAAGGTTCAAAAGTAGACATTGATATTGTATATCAGAATGCAAACATGACAAATCCCGAGAAACTTGAAGCAAGATATTCTCGTTCTATGAAGACAGGAAACGTTGATCAGTTTGGACAAAAATCAGCCGGCGGTGCGGCGTATGATTCTTATGCATATGATGAATATGAAGAAGAAGATTTTAACGATGATGGTACTGCAAAGGATAATAATCCAAAAGCCAAATTAGGGAGACGCAAGCCAAACCAAAGTATAGAAACAAAAGATATAATTCAACGACGGTGGAACAGGCAACATGTATTTTGGAAAACATTTGGTATTGATATAGCTACTGGAAAAACTCAAAAAGATTTTAAAGACAATTGGGAAGATGATTGGCTATATGAAGGTTATGATTTTATCAAGTCTTTTAAATTAAGTTATGAGAAAGCTACTAAACAGTTTAACAAATCATTATCAAACAAAAATGATCGAAAAGAAGTAGAAACGTTGTTTAAAGCATTGCAATGGCATGCAAGAAGAAATGATCCAAATGCGCTCGTTACCAATTTTGATGATAAAAAAGGCACATATGAAGAATTAGATTTTAATATGCTGGATGGCCACATTGCCAAGGCTGATTTAAGAGCAAGGTACTCTTTGGATTTAAACACTGGTGAAGAGACTAAAAGACCAGGAATACAGATTCTTGCTAACTCTCCTGGTAACTTCGAACGTAAAAATGCAGATGGAACAGTAGAAAAAGTAGAATGGAAGAAAGGTGACATTTTCATGAAATTTAGATTATTTGTTGGCGCAGATAAAATTACTAATTTAATTGAAAAAGGTCCATTAATAAGAAAATGGACAGAAGTTGCATCTGGTTAACCGTGTATATCGTCTAATTTCTTATTAGCAAATCTAGTCAACCCCGCATACGTATCAAACAATACATATCTCCATGAGTCAAATTCTGGTGGGTGTGGATAATCCTCAGGTTTAATAAAAATAAATGTTACTGTATAATGTGTTTTAAACAATAATTCAAACTGTTTTATCCATGTAATAGGATCACGTGGTTTTTTCTCTTTATTATAATGTTTTGTTCTCTTGTATATGTTGTTAACTCTACTTTGATTTTTACCCCAACCATAAAAATCATAACCAAGTAACATTATTACATCTGCTTCTTCGTGTATGGCGGTATGCACAGCATACAAACCACTATCCCAACCTGAAGGTTGTTCATGTGGCTCCAATCCAAAATAAGGAAGTGATGGTAGTGGTTTAATACCTACTGCTTCTAAATGTGGGATGTAATCTGTTCGTGTATAAAAATTTGAACGCATTTCTACGTGATGCTCTGCCGCTTCTCTTGCTCTAAATTTATCACAACAAATTAAATTATCCACATGATTATCACGCCAAACTGCGCCACAGCCATATAATGGACCAACGTCCCGTAATTTCTCTAGATCATACCCCTTACGAGATTGACCATTCCCTATACAAAATGCTACCTTCTTTACCATAAATAATATTTACACAAATAGGAAAATTTGTATATGAATATTGAAGAACTATCTCTAACAACTAGTATGCAACTTACAACATTTTTAATGCCTTGGCTTACTATACTAGTAAGCATAATTATGGCAATGATGATTAAAGATTGGGCAACATCCTTAGCAAAAGGAATAAAATTTAAATTAAGTAACGCATTTAACCCCGGTGACATAGTAATATTGGATGATGAAGAAGCAGTTATTATAGCAATTGGTGTTACTAAAACAGTATTTGAAAAAGTAAATGATAGAGGTGTAGTTTGGAGATACGTTCCTAACGAAAGATTAGCATATTTAAAACTTGAAAAAGTAATACGCAAAGACGTACATAAAAACGGCACGTCGGAAAAAAAAGAAACACTCGTAAGTTAAAACCAAGTCTGTGGATTTAATAAGTGGAAAGGGCCCAATCGGGCCCCCTCCGTGTTTTTAGCGTTTAATTATTATTGAATTCTATCAGTTATTCGCCACGACCCTCGGCTTCTACTTCGCCAGATGCGAAAGTAGTACCACATACTTCGTATGCGCCACCACGACCCCAATCTGTCCAGCACACTGTGCCGGTACCTGCATGTAGAACATCGGCATCTTGCCGACCTTCAGGTGCATGAGCAAATACTGAACCAATCGAAAAACTTGTAATTATAGCTGCTATAACTAATGCTTTCATATTAATCTCCAATAATTGCTAAATTACTAAAAGTAAACACTTGAATACATCGTCCATAAATGAAGGTTGTATGACAGTGCCGACTCTTAGCCGAGTATTTAAGGTGATTTCTAAGGTGAGATATAGCAGTATATAAAAAGAAAAGGCCCATTGCTGGGCCCTTTCCGTGTTAATTAGCAATTAATTATTATTGTCGAATGCTTCAATTATGCTATATAGTTTATTTTGCTAGTAAATCTTCCTGTGTCAACTCGTGACCTAAGAATACTGTACCGCAAACTTCAACTGGACCACCAACTTCCATTACCATTTCACATGATCCTGGAGTACCTACTGTGCCGACATGGGCTACCCATGCGGCATCGCCGTGATCCGACGCAAAAACTGAACTAATTGAAAAACCTGTAATTAAAGCTGCAATTACTATTGCCTTCATATTATTTCTCCAATAAGTTGCTAAACTAGTCAGCGATGATTATATACCCTATATATGTGATCCATAACCATCCACCCCTAGTTTGTTATTTACAAAAAAAATAATATACTATATATTATAGTATTTTCATTTCTGTAAAGACTTCATTAAAATTTAAGTTTCTATATGCATCATGTTGGCGTGTACGCATACAAAATTCATTAAAATATTCAGTATCGTTTTGTGATGATATTAAACTAGACCAATTATTAACTTCTTTAATATTACTTTGATTCAGTTTATTAATAATCTTCTCTTTATCAGGCCAAACAGTTGGTCTCATATAGGCTGGATTATATACTGGTCCAAGATATGGCGCAGGCAATCCCATATCAGTACACCAATTATAAAACTCGTCCAAATAAAATATGTTATAAGCACTCACAGTATGACTTATACTTAAACGTAAATTTGGTATCCATTTTTCAAAAATCATATACTTGTGTGCATTTTGAACAAAATCCTTCCATTTTGCAGGGAATCTTATATATTCATATTTTTCTTGTATACCATCTGTACTTAACTGCATATCTATTTCTTTAAAATTGCCCCATAACTCCCACCAATCTTTATCAGGAAATGTAGTAGCATTAGTAATATAATGTATAGTTATATCTTTACTAATACCTTTGTTTATTAATTTAGTTAAGTATTCTTTTTGTAGATCTATTTCACTAATAAATGGCTCTCCACCATTAATATCTAAATGTATTAAATTATTTTCAAATAATTGATCAATAAACTTTTGATTATCTTCTATTCTAAAATGTTCAACAGTAATATTATATAATTCTTTATATTCTTTACGCCACCTACTACTTGCAGTTGCATCACAGGTAATGCACTTAAGATTACAGGTATTTCCAAATGCTATATTTGTAGTTAAAAATCCATCTGTTTCTTTATTATACCTATTATAGTGCTCACTCCAACGATCGTAATCCAACTGACGCTTACTAGGTATATTATTTTCTTCATCTATTCTGCATCGTATACAACCAACCGGCCATTGGTCATTCTCAAAATCTTGTTTTATTTGATCAAGAAATTCACTATTAACATATTCACTAAGAGTGTATTCTTGTATATTAAAATCAATATTATAACTTTCTGAACGAAATTTACAACAAGGTTTTATTTGGCCAAGTGACCCAATATCTACATTTGACCATGGTGTATAACAAAAAGGCATAATTTATTCCCATGCATAATCATCAACAGTATATAACGTATATTTTGCTGTGAGTTCTTCACCGGCGTCAATATCACGCAATGTTACGAGATATTTAACAGGTATTTGGTGCCAATATCCATTTTTTGTAATACAATTAGGAGTGTCATGATGATTATAAAATGCTCCTAATGCTGTTCGTATATAACCATGAGGGAAATTTTTATTTGCAATATGTACAATACCTAAAACTATATCTGCTTTAATTGGTTTAGTTGTGAGAAGACCAGTGCCGTCAATGTCACTTGGTCCTACAGTAATACCATCTGGCAAGGGTCTGTACATGTTAATTATTTACTACAATATTAAAATGTATAGGTGATTGTTGAAAAATATCACGTGTTACTAATTCTTTACCACTTGTTATTTTTCCAAGAGGCATTCCAACCATCTCAGGAACATATTCTACCCCCCAATTTTCAAGCCAGCTTTGAAAATTATCACTTTTTACTAATTGTTGCAAAGTATTATCAGTACTATCTTTTTCATACCACTGAGATGCAACATTAATTTTAAACTTTCCACTATGACCATTAATTGAAGTAACATCCCATTGTGTAGGATCATCATGATCATAATATGCTTCTATATAATCTTTTCCTAATATATCATTACCACACCAAACATCAATATCTTCATTATTATCTGCATACATATAATCTTCTTCTGGAATATCAACAAATGTACCTATATCAAAACGACAATCATTTTTTTGGCTACCAAATTCAAATTGTAAATTAACTATTTGATTTTTAAAATCTATCTTTTTTCTTGGAGTTAAAATACTTTGATCTAATTCATGAACCCGATCGTTTATTAAAGCATGATGATGTCCAAATTCTTCCTTGTTCTTCTCATTAAAAGTAAAATTAGAATCAAAATTATCTGACCAGTACCTCTTATCCTCATTTAATGTTCTACCAGCAGTAGTAAAATAACGATGTATTTCATTTAATATTTTTTGTCCTTCAAAATGATTATCAAAAAGATTATTATATGTAATTTTTTCTACATCAAAAGGAAAATTATTTACTTTATTAATACTAGTAATCAAGTTTTCTATATCTTTATATATGTCGTCAATTTCTCTTGTACTATGATAAACTGGCTGTGTTTCAGCATGATAATCCATATCATATACTTTTTGCATATTACAAAAATGATCTGTCCATTTTTTAACAAATGGATTATCTAATAATTCTATATGTATAATACCAACAGTAGTTTTAATGTCAATGCTTGCCATTGTCAAATGTCCAATAATCGAAATAGGATTGTTTCCTTTTCTCAAAATTATTTATAACATTATCTAATACTGAAACATTTCCTATAAGATTAACTGAATCAACGGGTAAATTTCCAACAGATACTTTAAAATTTTGAACTGCTTGAATGGAAGAACTTGCATTAGTCATATACAAAGTTCTTCCGGATTTAATTTCATACTGCATAGTATTACTATAGCATAATTACATTAATATGTCAATTACCATGTGCCTCTAATAGAAAATTGCACTACATTATCTTCATATTGCTCAGCAGTCTCATAATCATAATTCATAACAAATTCTAAACCATCAGTTATTCCAAATGCTTTTTCTGCTCCATATACTTGATAATTTTCATTTCCATTAAGAGTAAAGTTAAATGGCGCTACTTTAAACTGTTTATTATAAAAATAAACTGCGGCAATTGCTACCGAAACGGCCGCTATGCCAATCAATTCAGTTTCATGCTTCTTAAGAAAATTTGTCTCTTTGGGTGGTGCTTCATATCCACATGGTGTAATACTTCTACCATTGCCAGTTCCTATTGCGCCAGCTTGACACGCCGCGTCACCTAATGCTCTTGCGGCCGGAGTTCTACTTTCTTTTGCATACTCAGATGCAACAACAGGTTTGCCTGTAACAGCCATTGCTTGTTTAACCATTGCGGCAACTTGTGCAGGAGTTTTATCCCATCCTGTTTGCAAAAATACATAATCTGCATTAGCATAATACTCGTTGTTGCCCTTGCGGCCACCAATGCCTGATGTTAAATGAACCCCAACTGGTTTATCAGTAATTGACTTTAAGTGTATAACTAACGCATTAACCATTGCCGGGGACCAATATTCATCGCATTCCAAACAAGCGACATATCCTGTTACTTTGTCATTAAATCGCCGGACGATCTCGTTGAAGTGCGACTTTTGTTCATCCAAAGATTGGACGGTAATCGCTCTGCTATCGTCTGGGGTTAACCACATAACTGGTTTTAAACCTGATGCGTTTAGAAGATTTAATTGTGCCTCCCAATCTGGTTTGGGTGCAATGACGGAAAGATCAAAATCAGGGCCGCCATTGAATCCGTCTCCGCCGTTGCGACTATACAAATAAATGTGGGTGTCGCCATTTGCTTTTGCAGCTGCTCTCATGCCAGTTTTGTTTGCATTAGGATGAAGATAGTTAAGTGTCATCCAACGACTATCTTGCATTAAAAAACTAGCACGGGAACCATGTAATGAATATTTTGTATCATATGCATAGATATTGGGCGAGCATATAATAGAAAATACCGCTACGATTAATAGAATCGTTCTCATAATTAATTTACCTCAATTATTAATTATCAAGAATAAATTTTAGGGGGTAACTATTCGATTGTACCAAATGTGGCCCATTTGCCTGGGTCACCTGCTTCTAAGCATACCCAACCAATTGGCATACCAATTGATGGATCTTGATTCCAAATAATTTCGGCTCTTTCATGCCAACCGGGTGCTGGCGTTTCATAGCCAGTTGTAAATTTAGTGCTATTAAATTTAATATCACCTTTTACATCTAATGAATTAGAAATATATACATGGCCAATTGTATCAATAGTCAAATATGCTGGATTTTCTTTTCTCAATGAATCAGTGCCAAACATTAGTGATTGATTACGTGCTGTACCAATATATCCATCTGCACCGCTACCATCAATTACAACTTCAGCACCACCACCACTAACAACATGCAAAGCACCAATAGGTTCTTCAGTATTGATACCAACTTGGTTTTTCATATCATTAACAGTTAAGGTATAACCAGCATCAAAACGTCCATCTACTGTTAAACTAGTTAGACGTCCTACTTTTCTTAAATTGCTATATACAACACTACTACCTAACTCACTGCGTGACATTACACAATCATTACCAATATACATTAGGCCTGCTTTATGTAATCTAACGTCAGTTCCAATTTCTTCTTGTCGAAACTCTATTGTCATATTTTTTACTGTCATTTTACCACTAACAGTAATATTATCTACTTCAATATCATTTGTTACTATATTGTCTACACTTAATCCATCATTATCTAAATGAACCATTGTGTGTGATGCTTCATCTACAATTCCTGTACTAGAAAAGTTTGTAATTGTACCGCCACTAATATAATCACCACTGATATCATCAGTAGTAAAGTCTATATGAGATATGTTGACTGAGTTGGGTTGAAGTAATGTATCAAATGTTGCAATGGCCATAATCTTTCCTAGTGCGAGACTGATATAATATATTGTCCGCTATTACTATATATCGGTTTATATAGCAGTTTCTTATGAACCGTGAAATTAGTCCACCCTACTGTTGCAGTATGATATGCTAATTGTTTAAAAAACATTGCTTGTCGTTCTTGTGGTTCAAATGCTATCATTGTTTTATCTGTTTGATTAATAGCATACGAATAATGTGTCCATTTTTTTCTATCTTCTTGATTCCATTTTCTATAAGACACTAAAATATGTTCTACTCCACCAGTGCTTATATAAAATGGTTCTGTAAACATTTTATTATTATATTTGATATTTTTATAATCCATTAAGGATGTTATTAGAATACCATCTGAATGTAATAAAGATAAAGCATTATGCAAGTTAGTTCTTTGTTCATCTTCACTAGTTGCGTATGTAAAATATTGATCCAATGCTAACACAGCATCATATGGTGCATGATCATCTTTACTTATATGATATTTGACACAAAATGCATCTAGTGGCATATTGTGGTTTTTAATTTTAACATCAAATTCTTTGCACAGACTATTTACATACTTAATAAGTTTGCTGTTTTCAGAAATATAGCTTACATCTAATCCTTGCAAAGCAAAATCTACTAGTATACTGTGAAATTCAAGACTTATAATTCTTTCTGGAGATTTGTGTTTTTCTTCAAATGCTCTTTGAATTATAGAAGCCTTTCGCTGAATTACCTTTTCAATTTTGTCTTTATCAATTAGAAGTGTAGCGAAATCATAAAAATCGTTCATTAAACGTGGGTTGCTCCATTAAAGTAATATCTGCCAGTATTTAGTTAAAATACCAAGAATATTACTCGCAAGAACCCTACGTTTTAGGTGGTTCGCCTGTAGAAGTAAACTCCAGACCAGCATATCTACCATAATATACTTTCGCATCAGGGGTTTTTTTAAATAATTTTATAGGAGTGGTTGTGCCTACAATAGCAACTTCCAACATTCTATCGTTTTTATTCAATATATCTGCCGGAGCAACTTGCCCATTATCTACACAATGTATTTCAGTTCTATCCATTGCCTACGTAGTCGTCAAATAATCCATGTATAACATCTATAGCATTTTCAAAATCTTCAAATACCCAATTAACATTTGCTCTAATTAAAGGATGTTCTGTCAAGTATGCGTCATTTGTTACTAAGATGATAGGTTTTTTCAAACCTATTGCCCAACCAATTTCAATAGTTGTGCCGTAAGACGGTCTGCGTTCATTTAATTCACGTGGCATGTATGCAAGAATCAAATCACACTTTTCTGTGTCATACCAATTCTTTGCCGCTATTGCTCCTGGGGAATTGTAACGCGGATCGTTACCTGGGCCGTATGTTTCGCCTTCCATAGGCTCACAACGTAGTGGGGAAATTCCAATTATGTTTGTATGTAATTTGTCACGAACATAACTGCGCCAATCGTTTGCTTCCTGATAATTGCATTGAGCTATCGGGCCAGCAAGGTAAATATATTTTTTAGTCATGCTATAATTGTATAACAATTTGGGTGAAATGTCAAGTTATTTGTATTTCTTGTCATTCCAATTGTCTAACTCTTTCCAGCCTTCCCAGTCTGGAATAGATCTACGTATTTCATTAGTGTTTCTTACAATTAATTTGGCTAACCCAAATTTAGCATATATAAATGGGAAAAATGCATGAACATAAGACATAATTCCTAAATATGTTAATCGTGTAGCTGCTCTACATGCTATCCATGCGTGATAGCAATAATAAGAAAAATTTAATTTACGATTTGCCGCGATTGCGGCATTTTTTAAATGTCCTGCCATTAACTATCTCCCTTAATTAATGTAATATATTATGCTGACTCTGCTATTCCGCCGCCGGGGGTATTACGTAACCATTCTTCGACTTCTTCGTGTGGAATTCTATCAGGCAAAACTTCCCCGTTTATGTGAACAAGCTCCCCTTCGGGATGATCTGCTGGTTCTTCTTGTGGTTCTTCTTGTGGTTCTTCTACTGGTTGTGCTTGTGCCTTTGACTTAATATGATGTACAAACCGTTCTCTTTGAAAATTAGCATACTTACCTTCCAAATCATCTGTAAATTTTTCCATCATTGCCTTTCGAACATTAGGATTTTGTATACTAGCAATAATATCTGCAACTGCTGTATAATGTTCTGCAGTCATAGGTGCTTCTGTTATAACTTGGCCTGAAAGTCTTTTCATCTCATGAAGTCTTTCACATTCGAGCACAAATTTTTCAATTTGTTCTACGCTTTCATCATATTTGCCACCCATAAGGGTTGATTCATCTTCTTCACTGTTATCATTGTCAATGTCTTTTCGCAACTGTTTGTGCATTTTTCTTGATGTTTTCATATGAGATTTATCATCTTTTGACATATTTGCATTTGACCAGTGAGTTGGATCATCTTGGGACTTTTCCTTTGCACGGTCAAAGGATCCTTTAACTGCTGTTCCAGCAGCTTTAAGTTTATCAGTTAACCAATTCTCATCTACAATTTCACCATCTTCATTAATAGTAAGAGTTTCTTCTATCTCATCCTCTTCTACTACTGTTTCAGGCTCAACCTTATCCTGCATAACCAAATCTAACGTTGTTAGAAAACTTTTCATCGTGCTCATAATAATGCTTCCATTTATATGTATTTATTAAATATCAGTATTAAATTAGATTTAATTAACTTGACTTTAAAGTGTATATCAATTATAATTAATATACGGTAAATACAATATGAAACACAATATAACACTAACTGAAACAGCAAAAAAGCAGTTATTAACAGTTGCTACAAAAAATGACGTGCCATACGTCCGCTATTTACTTGATGGCGGTGGATGCTCGGGTTTGATTGGCAAATGGGAAAACTCTATAGAGTTAGAAGATGGTGATATTACTTTTGAATTAGGGGAAAGCAAACAATTCCTCATAGACAAATTTACAATTACACATATGACTGGCGCAACAATAGATTACACTGGTGATTTTATGCCAGCATTTAAGGTTAGTATCCCTAATACCTCATCTTGCGGGTGTGGTGAATCCTTTACGATGAAGGATTAGTAATATAGTTGTAAATATCCTTCCAATTTTTAGCAACTAAAGCAGGGCCTTCATAATCCATATTATGGCCATGTTCCATTAGTATACCGCGCAATCCCATTTTTTCACCGGTATCGACATTTTTCATTTTGTCTTCTACCCACCAACATCCTGAATCTCTATAAGGTTCTAATGCATCATCCTTGTCAACGCCAGTATCTAGACAAATTACTTTTTCAAATACTGTATTGCCAAATAATTTAGCCAAATTTTGTTCTCTTAAACGCACAGCATGTCTATTTAGACTTAATGATGTAATTGCGTGAAACATAAAACCATGTTCTTCATGTAATTTCTTTACATAATACATAGCATCACGCAAGGGCGGAAGGAAGCCAATCGAAGCACTTTCGTTAAAAAATTCTACTAATTTTTTAGCATTTTTACCAGTTATACCAAAACGCTTTGCTACGCTATAAACTAGTTTATGCCCGTGTTCTGCGGTGTGCCCATGCTCTTCCATCCACGTATGAAACGCGAATTCCCAGTCTAGCAAGACACCATCAACATCTGTTAATATGATTCTATCTTTTTTCATTTTTGAGTGGCTTGTGAGTAGTGTTGCCAAAGAATTTTCTTCTAAGGTAACCATACTCGTATTTACGAGTCTTTGTCTGAAGGTTTAGTGGTGTTTTTATACCAACCATCTCCTTTTAAAATAAATGCTGATAATGAGGGTACTCTTTTAAATGTGTTTTCACCACAATTTGGACAAAATTCCAATGGTTCATCCTTAATAGATTGTGTTATTTCTAAAGTATGTTCGCAATTTTTGTTTTCACATTTATATTCATAAGTTGGCATCAATCATCCTCTCGAATAATTATTCTATGCTTAATCAATGGGTCTGCTAGTTGTATCATTGTTACTTCCTCTTGTGAACTTGCGTAAATTCTAGTATCATCTTCAAACTTTCGCATAACCCGCTCTAACCATATAACTTGATTAGAATGTTCTAGCATCTGCATTTCTTTATGTGTTCGGTGGGACACTCTTGGATTTAATTTCCATACACGGATAGGACGCCAAGCAAACCAATTATGCCATTGGCTCAATCTCTTTGCTCGTTCTTCTCTTGTTTCTCGTGTCCATCGCATATAATATATTTAGTTTTATAAAAATGCTGTGCTAGTAATAGGGACGGGATTACAATAATTCTCAATTAGTTCACAGTCATCATCAAACCTAACATCTGATGTTGGACTGTATTCCATTACTAATATTTTACAAGGTTGCTTTGTTTCATTGTACAAACGGTGAAATTGTCCTGAAGGGACATAAAAATGCATATACTTTGTTAGTGAGCGATGTTTTAACTTGTCTATAGTTTCTGGCCAAGCATATTCTACTTCACAATCACCTTTAGCAACAAACCAAAATTCACTTTTCTTTAAGTGACGTTCCATTTGCATGGATTCACCTGGATCAATATGTACTTCTTTTACGCGACATGTTGTGTCATTATATAATACGTTATAATAACCAAAATCTTCATATGTCATACCAAATTTATAATTCTTTATTAAGTCACTTGAGGAATTCTTTTTATCATTACCACCAATACTAAACACAAATTCTACACCTTCTACTTCTTGCTCTGGAACATTGTTTTTACCACGATCTCCACCATTAGCAAATACAATAGTATCATCAGGGTAGTGTCTTTTAACTTTTTTTAATGCATCTATAGCAGTATTGTCATTATCATTAAACGAGAAAACTTCATCTACCATACGTAAATTACGTGTAATAAGACGACGTTCTTCAAACAACATAAAAGATCTGCCTTTTTTACGCTGAAGCCACTTATCACTGTTTAACGCCACTACGAGTTTATCTCCTAGTGCTTTTGCTGACTCAAATAGTGCAATATGACCTTTGTGAATAGGATCGAATCCGCCTGAAACTACTATAATCTTTGGCATGTTAATATTTAACTATAAAAATACTTATATATACTATTATATTATATAGTTGCGTATTTGTCAAGATTTCGTTCAAATTCGTGTAAACGTTTCCATATACTTCTCAATTCTGTAATTGTAGTCCAGTTATGTAAGAATAATGCAAATCCACCATGTACTTTACTAAACGCATTACTAACTTGTACTAATACTCCTAACATTATTGCACCAGTAAACAAACCTGGTCCCATAATAAGATACGGAACAATGACCATAAATTGATCGTATGTAATCATCCAAGTGTCAAAATAACCATAATGAAGATATAGTCTTTGATAGTTAAAACGTATGCCGGTGAACAAACTCCAAAGCGTTTCTGGCTGTGCGTAATTGGCTTTGTCATCCTCACCTAATACAAGGTCTTTTCTAAATGCGGCTTCTACTTTCTGGTTGTTGTATTCAAGTCCTGGCA